>ERZ791871.1571-NODE-1571-length-19070-cov-4.532264_pt1 | contig 19070 bp, 10 predicted proteins | sample MGYA00510280_ERZ791871 | MGnify/ENA primary metagenome ERZ791871 (study PRJEB30046, sample SAMN00792111) | human gut metagenome | study: EMG produced TPA metagenomics assembly of the A metagenome-wide association study of gut microbiota in type 2...
AACTATACGATTATGGCACTGGTTCAAGTGTCAATCCTATAGAATTTCATTTCCCTTCAGGAGTTCGTCTGCTCCGCAGCCTGACAAATCAGAATTTTTAAATTATTTTTTTTTGCTAACCGAATGGAGGCAATATTATTTTTCTCTATTCTGGTAACAATTTTCGTGAAGCCTAAATATTCTTTGCCGAAGTGAATCAGAGGAGGAAGAATTTCTGAGGCGATTCCTTGTTGCTGCCATTTTTTTAGAACAGAGTAACCGATTTCGGCAGAATATTCATTAAAATCGTTTTCGGGATATTTTTCGGAAGTTTTTTCGGAAGAGTGCTCAGAAATATTTTTGCTTTTTTTCTCGGGAATTTTCTCTGACAAATTCTCAGAAATTTTAAAATTTTTTTCTTTTGAGTTTAGGGTGTCTGAAGTTATTACATTTTCAAACGGTGAAAAACCGGCAATTCCTAAAAAAGTCTCATTTTCTTTGTTGAAGATTCCATAAATTCCATATCCATAAAATGCATATTGATTTTTTATATAATTTTGAAGAAATTCTTCGGCTTCTGCGTATGTGGTACAGTTTTGTGGAAAGAAGCAGCCGGAAGGGTTGTTTTTATTTTCTTCTTGCAGTTGCAGAAGTTCAGGAAGTTGCCTGGTGGTGAGTTCTCGGATGATGCAGCGGTTTGTGGTGGTTATAGTTAGAGGTTTTTTATAATGTCTGCAATACACTTCATTTAAGAAAAATGGACTGAGTCCATCTGTATCTAAAATCAGCCACGGGGTCCCCATCAGGGATTCTTGTCTGTTATTTTTGTGTGAAAATGCAATGACGGGAAGGTTGTGTTTTTTTGCAAGTTCGATGTTTTTGTCAAGGTCACATAAAATAAGCGAAAAATCTGGGAAATCAGTCAAGGCAGGAAACTCTTTAGAAATTATGAAATTTATGGTATAGTTAAAATATTCTGAGGAAAAATTCCGAGCAATATTATTTCCTTGGATTTCGTCCATAATAATAAAAAAGTTAAACATAACAGAATACCTTTCATTTTATTTTTGTATATTCTTGTTTATCATACGAAAGAAAAGAAAGATTGTAAAGGATATCTGTTTTGGAGGTAAACAATGCGAAAGGAAGAGAATACAGAAAAAGATGAGCTGTATGGCAAGCTGCAAGTTCATTTTATAGAGAATGTAGAGGCTGAGGAATCTTCTGAAGAAAAAGAATCGGATTCCGGAAATCTTTCTGATGAGACAGCTAGAAAGTCTGTATCGGCAGAAAAGGAGAATAGAGCAAAGAAGCCAGTACAAAAGGATATAGAGGAGGCATCGGCCAAATCAAAAGGGAAAAAGTCAGAGCCCCAATCAGATAGTTCCAAAACTGATAGCGAAGATGATGTAAAAGAACAAAAAGGCAGCCGAAAGCGCAGACATAGCAAGGTAGATAAGCAGGAGGCAGAAGCTGTTGAGGAATCTTTTTATAAGGTAACAGGTGAGGCAGAGGAACATAAGTCTCACCCTGTTAGAAATGCAATATTAGGATTATTAGTCCTGATTCTTGTGGCAAGTGCGGTTGTATCCTACCCAATAGGAAAGGAATATTTTCAGGAAAAATCCGTAGCAGGCAAGGATATTGAAATCACGATTGAAAAGGGAAGTACTTCAAGAGATGTAAGTGCGATTCTTAAGAAAAAAGGTATCATTCGATACGAGGCAGCATTTTTATTGAAGCTATATTTCTCTGATTATAAAGGAAAGCTTCGCTATGGAACATTTGATTTAAATAATGGAATGAGTTTGGGTAAAGTTATCAAAGAACTGGCAACGCAGGATGGTCAAAAAGAGAATAAATTCACCATTCCAGAAGGATACACGATTGAGATGACGGCAAGCAAACTCGAAAAAGAAGGAATTATGTCCGCCCAGGAATTCCTTACTGCAGTAACGAATGCAGCTGTGACATCAAAGTATAAAGATGTCCTTCCGAAAAAGAAAAAAGTATTTTATCAGTTACAGGGATATATTTATCCGGATACCTATTACTTAGCGAAAGATATTACCGGTGATCAGCTTGTGGCAAAGATGCTCGATGAATTTGATAAAAAGTTTGATCAGACAAGACAGGAAAAAGCGAAAAAGCTTGGTATGACAGTGGAAGAAGTTCTGATTCGTGCATCTCTTTTACAGAAAGAAACAGAACTTCCGGAGGAATATCCAATTATCGCAGGCGTTATTCAGAATCGTCTTGATAAAAAGATGAAGTTACAGTTCGATTCCACTGCTGTATATGCTATTACAAAAGGCCAGTATGGAATCGCACGAGTAATGTATAAAGACTTAAAAGTGGATTCTCCATATAACACATATAAGCATAAAGGCCTGCCAGTTGGACCAATATGTAGCCCAAGCTTAGAAGCGATTGATGGAGTGCTGAATCCACAGAAAAATGATTATCTGTATTTCCAGATGGATACAGTGAAGAATGATGGCTCCAATATTTTCAGTAAAACTTATGAGGAGCATAAGGCGGCTTCTGCGACTACAGAAGCGGCAGCAGAAACCACAACAACGGCTGTGAAACAAAAAACAACAAAGAAATAACTTCTGCTTTGTAGCGGCAAAGCGGACGCTCCCAAAGAGAGGCTATACCCCATATATGGGGTATAGCCTCTCTTTGTGGGCTGCCTGTGGTTGTTGAAGTAAAATCAGGATTCATATTGGAAAATTTGAAAATTTTCTGGAAAGTTGCGATTTTTTTGTAATCGTCTGTTTATCTAAATCTTATAGTTTAGGATTTCTTCTTCTCATATTCTTTCAGAGCATTCAGAGCCTTTTTCGACAACGGATACAACATAATGATGTTAAAGATCGTCATCAATCCAATTCCGACATCTCCCAAATCCCATACAATTGTATACGCAGCAAGTCCTCCAACAAAAAGCATTGCTAAAGCAAGAACTTTGTAAGCTGTTTGAGAGAACCAGTTATCTCCAAAGAGGTAAGCTACGTTGGAGCGTGCATAAAACAAGATTCCGATAAATGTAGAAAAACTGAATAACCATAACGTTATGGCAATGAATATTACTCCGAATGAGCCGAGATGATATTCCATTGCTTTTTGTAATAAATCCATTCCAACGAGTCCTTCAGTGAGCTTTGTTGGAGTAAGGAGCATGATCATAGCAGTACAACTGCAGATCATAAGCGTGTCAATAAAAACGCCTAACGCCTGTGTTAATCCGACTTTAACAGGATTATCTGCAACAGCGGCTGCGGCTGCGCAAGGGGCAGAACCAGAACCGGCTTCGTTTGAAAAAAGGCCTCGTTTGATTCCATTCATAAGGACGGCACCGAATCCCCCGGCGGCTACCTGACGGAAACCAAAAGCTTCAGAAAAGATTCGTTCAAATACGCCAGGAAGCTGTGTGATATTTGTGATGATAATAAACAATGTAATCAGTAAATAAAATCCAGCCATGATGGGAACGATAATATCCAAAACTTTTACAGTTGCATTTTTTCGAAGTACGATAATTGCGGCAAGTATTACAAGAATAACTGTAGTGTAAATCGGTGGAATGTGAAAAGCATTTTTAAAAGCAGATGCTACGGAATTACTTACTACCTGACTGATGCCGCACCAGCATATAAGGCCGGAAATGGCAAAGAGTACGGAAAGAAGTACATAACGTTTTTTCTTGCCGGATTTTTCTTCAAAATATCGATGAATGTAGTAAGCAGGTCCTCCTCGATATCCTCCATATAGAGGGTCTTTTTCTTTATAAATCTGTGATAAAGTTGCTTCGATAAAAGCGGTGGAAGAACCGATAAGGGCAGTAACCCACATCCAGAAAACAGCACCAGCTCCGCCAGCGGAAATTGCGGCAACTACACCGACCAGATTGCCCATTCCAACACGAGTTGCTGTGGAAACAATCAAAGTCTGGATGACGGAAAGTGCGCTTTGTTCTTCGTCTTTTTTTTCGAAAAGTGCGCCAACCATATCTTTGAAGAGACGTATTGGCAGAAACTTTGTACGGATTGTGAAATACACTCCGGTAGGAATTAGTAAAATGACTAAAAGTGAAAGGGGGAGTGTTCCGCCGCCGGGTAAGGGTGCGGTGAGCAAATCTCCCCATAAAAAATTGTATACTGTTTCGATTAATTTGACCATATTAATTTGTATCCTCCTGAAGGTAGTATATAATTTCTTTTTAATTTTGTAAATAAATAGTTGACTCTAGAAGAAAAATGGTATAAAATGGAAAAACAAACACATAAATGGCATAAAATAACTCAAATAGAAATTTAATACTTTTAAAAGCTCAAGAGAAAATAATGAAAGTTATTTAAAAAATTATTTTTGAGTCAAGTTAGAGCGTGTTTGAAAAATCATTCCTACAACCTGCACGCCCCAATTTGCGGTATATTTTGCCTTCATTCAGTTGACGTAGCCCGCTACGCCGCCCTCATTCAGGCGAAATCTCCCACAAATTGTAACGCACATCTTGCAGAAAGCATTTTTCAAACACGCTCTAGATCTGTCAGTAGGAATGGTTTACAGATTAAACACATGTTAATAACTCCATTGCAGGGATTTTCATAATTATAGTATTTGGGTTACAGGGTCTGTAAAATAGTAAACTTAATAAAAATTCTGCAATTAGCAGGAGCCAGGGGGAGTATATGAGGGTAATTACAATGATTGTTATAGTTAGTATTTTACTGGTTATTTCTATAATTGATTTTAAAATCAAGATAATTCCGAATCAGTTAAATGTACTTTTGTTTATTTCAGGAATCTGGAGTGGTTTTGTTTTCCAGGAAGTTACATTCTTAAGTCGCTTTTTGGGAGTGTTTTCGGTTAGTATTCCGATGTTCATACTTGTAATTTTATGTTCAGGCGGACTGGGTGGAGGAGATGTTAAGCTAATGGCGGCAAGTGGAGTGTTACTAGGGATAAAGTGGAATATATTTGCTGCTTGTGCGGGATTACTTTTAGGAGGATTATATGGATTTTTTCTACTGATTACAAAGCGTGCGAAGCGAAAGGATTGCTTTGCGCTGGGACCTTTTTTGTGTATAGGGATTGCCGTTGTGTTTTTTAGATATATTTTTATGAAAGTGTGAGGGAGATAATATGGAATTACCGTGGATTCCCACTTAATTTTCTTTTCATCACTTCTGAGTAAAAAGTCGTTTTTCGTGAATTGTCTCATTGACATTTTGTCAAATAACGTGCCTGTTTTCCTATAGAGTTGTGTTGGCTTCATTCAGTTGACGTAGCCGCCCGTTACGCTGCCTTCATTCAGGCAAAATCTCCTGCAAATTGTGACACACATCTTGCAGAAAGCATTTTTTAAACACGTTCCAGTTGATTAAATTATGTAAAATTACGAAATTGTTATTTTTAAAAGATGGAGATAAATGGTGAAAACAAAGAGGAATCTCATAAAATAATTAAAAAAATGAAGAAAAAATATTAGAATTTTAATCCTGAATAATCCTAAAATTACAACAAAAAATTATTGAGAAAAAATCTAAAATAAGCCATATGTATATTGTATACAAAACTGTTGGTTTTATAGCAATTTTAACCTAAAATTGTTCTCGGAAAAATACGTTGTCAAGGGGAAAAATTGGCATAAAAAGGCTGTTTCGGGCAAGATTTTGTATTTTAGAAGGAACAGTTCCGAATAAGCTTTACATTACCTCAAAAAAATGATAATATTATGTCGAATTTAAAATAAACCACAACTTTTGACAAGGAGGAATAATCAATGCCTAGAGCAAAACAGTCTATGGATGGAAATACCGCAGCAGCTCACGTAGCATATGCGTATACAGATGTTGCAGCTATCTATCCTATTACACCATCTAGTCCAATGGCTGATTCCGTTGACCAGTGGGCAGCAGCAGGACAGGAAAATATTTTTGGTAACCAGGTAGTTGTTAGTGAGATGCAGTCTGAGGCAGGTGCAGCAGGTACTGTTCACGGTTCTCTTGCAGCTGGTGCTATCACAACAACATTTACAGCATCCCAGGGTCTTCTTCTTATGATCCCTAACATGTATAAGATCGCAGCTGAGCAGCTTCCATGTGTATTTGATGTATCTGCACGTACAGTTGCTACACAGTCTCTGAACATTTTCGGTGACCACAGTGACGTATATGCATGTCGTCAGACAGGATTTGCTATGCTGGCAGAAACTAACCCACAGGAAGTTATGGACTTAAGCCCTGTAGCACATCTTGCTGCAATCGAAGGTAAAGTTCCATTCATCAACTTCTTCGATGGTTTCCGTACATCTCATGAGATTCAGAAGATCGAAAAATGGGATTATGCAGACTTAAAAGAAATGTGCAACATGGATGCAGTTAAAGCTTTCCGTGAGCATGCTCTTAACCCAGAACACCCAGCTATGCGTGGTTCTCACGAAAATGGTGACGTTTTCTTCCAGCACAGAGAAGCTTGTAACTCTGTTTATGAAGCTTTACCAGCTGTTGTTAAGAAATACATGGGCAAAATCAACGAAAAACTGGGAACTAACTACGATTTATTCAACTACTATGGTGCAGAAGATGCAGACCGCGTAATCATCGCTATGGGATCTATCTGTGACGTAGCAGAAGAAGTAATTGATTACTTAACAGCAAAAGGTGAAAAGGTTGGTTTAATCAAAGTTCGTTTATATCGTCCTTGGGTATCTTCTGCATTATTAGATGTTATTCCTAAGACAGCTAAGAAGATCGCTGTTCTTGACCGTACAAAAGAGCCTGGAGCATTAGGAGATCCTTTATATCTTGATGTTGCTACAACTCTTAGAGAAGCAGGTCTTAACGATATCGTTCTTACAGCTGGACGTTACGGATTAGGTTCTAAAGATACTCCTCCTTCATCTGTATTTGCTATTTATAAAGAACTTGAAAAAGACGCTCCAAAGAGCCGTTTCACAATTGGTATCGTGGATGATGTTACAAACTTATCTTTACCAGAAGTTAAACCAGCTCCTATCACATCTGCTCCTGGTACAGTAGAGTGTAAGTTCTGGGGTCTTGGTGGAGACGGTACTGTAGGTGCTAACAAGAACTCTACAAAGATTATCGGTGACCACACAGATAAATACATTCAGGCATACTTCCAGTATGACTCCAAGAAGACAGGTGGTATTACAATTTCTCACCTTCGTTTTGGTGACAATCCAATCAGAAGCCCATACTACATTAATCAGGCTGACTTCGTAGCATGTCACAACCCATCTTATGTAGTTAAAGGTTACAAGATGGTTCAGGATGTTAAACCAGGCGGAATCTTCATGATCAACTGCCAGTGGTCTGATGAAGAATTAGATCATCATATGCCTGCAGCAGCTAAGAAGTATATTGCTGACAACAACATTCAGTTATACACAATCAACGCGATTGATAAGGCTATCGAGATTGGTATGGGTAAACGTACTAACACAATCTTACAGTCCGCATTCTTCAAATTAGCGAACATCATGCCTATCGATGACGCAGTAGAATTCATGAAAGCAGCAGCTAAGAAGTCCTACAGCAAGAAGGGTGACGCTGTTGTAGAGATGAACTACAAAGCTATCGACGCTGGTGTAGATGCTGTTCATAAAGTAGAGATTCCAGCTTCCTGGTCTAACCCAGCTGCTGATGCTCCTGCTAAAGAACTTACAGGACGTCCAGAGACAGTTAAGATGGTTAAGGAAATGATGGAACCTATCGGAATCATGGATGGTGACAGCCTGCCAGTATCTACATTCGTAGACAACGCTGACGGACAGTTCGAACTTGGTGCTTCCGCATACGAAAAACGTGGTACTGCTGTATCTGTTCCAGAATGGAATCCAGAAGCTTGTATCCAGTGTAACCAGTGTGCGTTTGTATGTTCTCATGCTACAATTCGTCCTTTCTTAGTAAGCGAAGACGAAATTAAGGCAGCTCCTGACAACATGAAAGTTGCAGATACAAAGCCAAAGGCAAGCGAATACAAATTTACAATGAGCGTATCTCCATTAGACTGTATGGGATGTGGTGAGTGTATCACAGTTTGTCCTGCTGCAGCTAAGGGCGCATTAAAGATGGTTCCACAGGAAAGCCAGGCAGCAGAACAGCCAGTATTCGATTACTTAGTTGCAACTGTTGGAAGAAAACCAGGTGCTCCTGCAGATACTACAGTTAAGGGATCTCAGTTCAACCAGCCATTACTTGAGTTCTCCGGATCTTGTGCAGGATGTGCAGAGACATCTTACGCTCGTCTGATTACTCAGTTATTCGGAGAGCATATGTACATCTCCAACGCAACAGGATGTTCATCCATCTGGGGTGGTCCTGCAGCAACAGCTCCATATACAGTAAACAAAGATTCCAAACAGGGACCAGCTTGGGCAAACTCCTTATTCGAGGATAACGCAGAGCACGGCTTTGGTATGTATCTTGGACAGAAGACTTTACGTGACCAGGCTATCGCTAAATTAGAGAAGATGGCAGCATCCGATAAAGCATCCGATGAATTTAAAGCAGCATTTGCTAAGTTCATGGAAACAAAAGACAATACAAAAGAAAATACACCTGATGCTCAGGCATTAATCGCTGAGGTAGAAAAAGCAGCAGCAGCTGGATGCCCAGATGCAGCAGAAGTATTAGAGAAGAAACAGTATCTCGCTAAGAAGTCCGTATGGATCTTCGGTGGTGACGGATGGGCATATGATATCGGTTTCGGTGGATTAGACCATGTATTAGCTTCCGGTGAGAACGTAAACGTTATGGTATTCGATACTGAGATGTACTCCAACACAGGTGGACAGGCTTCTAAAGCTTCTAACATCGGTGAGGTTTGTCAGTTCGCAGCAGCTGGTAAAGAAATCAGCAAGAAGAGCCTTGCAGAGATCGCTATGAGCTACGGATACGTATACGTTGCACAGATTGCTCTTGGCGCTAACCCTAACCAGGCAGTTAAATGTCTTGCAGAAGCAGAAGCTTACAACGGACCATCCCTGATCATCGGATACGCTCCATGTGAACTTCACGGTATCGCTAAGGGTGGTATGAACCACTGTCAGGATGAGATGAAGAAAGCCGTTAAGGCTGGTTACTGGAACCTCTTCTCCTTCGACCCAGCTAAGAAAGCTGAAGGAAAGAATCCATTCACATTAACATCTAAAGAAGGCGACGGATCATATCAGGAATTCTTAAATAACGAATCCCGTTACACTCGTCTGATTAAGCCATTCCCAGAAAGAGCTGAAAGACTCTTCAACGAATCTGAGAAGGTTGCTAAGGCTCGTTACGAGCACCTGCAGAGACTCGTTGAGCTTTATAAATAATAAAGCCTGAACTGGTCAGTCAGATTAGTTATACAAAAGATAAAACTACTTTATGAAATACAAAAGAGAAGCTATGTGTCAGCTATGCTGATGCATGGCTTCTTCTTGTATGTTGAAAAAAAGAAGGGAATTGTATTATAATAAATCATAACAAATTAATGACTGATAGATGTACTGACAATGGTTTTGAAGAGGGACAGGAATGCTATATAAAGAAGATTTTGGAGAAGGAAAAAATATAGAATTTAAAAGAGAGATACCGAAAAGACATGAGAAGTTATTAAAAGATGTTATTGCTTTTTCCAATTCTACGGGGGGTAAAATTTTTATTGGAATTGAGGATAAGACGAATGAAGTTATTGGGATTGGAGAGAAGAATCCATTTAGATTAGCAGATGATATTTCAAATATGATATTTGACAGCTGCACTCCAATAATTGATCCGGAAATTACAATACAGACATTAGAAGGAAGAACAGTTGTTGTTGTAGAAGTTTTTCCAGGACGTATGCGTCCTTATTATCTCAAGTTATTTGGGAAGGAACAAGGTTCTTATATAAGAATAAATGGTACAAGTCGTCCTGCTGATGATAGAAAGTTAAAGGAACTAGAATTAGAAGGTCAAAAGATTTCTTATGATACTTTACCGGAAATAGACATGGAGTACTCGGAACGAGAGGCGAAGATATTATGTAATGCAATGGAAAAAGTGGCATATGATGTGCAGACAACATGTGTAACAAGAGCAATACAGGAAACGTCATTAGATCCCAAGCAAAATACAGAAAAAACTGAAATTATAAATAAAATGACAATCGAGAAACTAGAAGACTTAGGGTTATTGTGCCGAATAGGAAAAGACCTTCAACCCACCCATGCGTTTAGACTAATGACGAAGAATAAAATACGGTATGCCAAAATTCAATGTGCGTTATTTAAAGGAACAGAAAGAGATATTTTTATAGATAAAAGAGAATTTGATGGACCATTATATGTACAGCTGGAAAATGCTTATCAATTTGTATTAAAGCATATCAATCTTGGTGCAAAGATAGAAGGGCTACATAGAAAAGAAGCGTATGAACTCCCGGTTCGAACAATAAGAGAATTGATTACTAATGCAGTTGTTCATAGAAGTTATTTGGATGAGTCTTGTATACAGGTTTGTGTCTATGATGACAGGATAGAAGTAACATCTCCCGGAATGCTTTATGGGGGACTGGATATACAGTCAGCTAAATCAGGTAAATCAAAGTGCAGAAATACAGCGATTGCTGAAGCATTTCGTTATATGGGACTTATAGAAGCGTGGGGAACAGGAATCCCAAGAATGATAAAAGAATGCAGAGAATATGGATTGAGAGAGCCAGTGTTTGAGGAACTGGGAGATGGTATACGAGTAACTATATTCCGGGAAAATGAAGAATTGGAGATGCGAAAACGGGCAGAGAATATACAGAACGCTGAAAATAAATACCAGTATATGAATAATATAAATGGTGGGAACTTAGCATCTGTAGTAAAAGAACGAACAGTGGAATATAGAGAGCAAAATCACTGTTTCAATACAGAAAAATCACTGTTTAATGCGCTGAATTCACAAGGAAATGAAAAAAAACACTGTTTGAATGATGAAAAAACACTGTTTGAAACAACAAGTCAGGATAAAACCCACTGTTTTGAAACGTCTGTATCGACTGCAGAGAATAAATATATGTTATATAAAAAGCTGGAAGAACTACAAGTTAATAAAAGCATAGGTAGCGTCACTGCATTAAATATAAAGGAGATTATCGAAAGCTTTTCAGGAGAAGAAGTCTTTGGGCGAAAAGAAATAAAACAAAAACTGGGATATAAAGACAGTAAGGCGGGATTTCTGATTCAAACAATGCGGGAATTTGAGTTGATTAAAGCTGTGAAAGGAAGGGGCAAGGGAAAGTATTGTTTTGATATTTAAAACTCTATCTTGGCTTTCATAAGAAAATTTAAAGCCGTACTTCTGTGAAGAACGGCTTTAATGTATAATTGAAAATAGTATTGAATAAAATTATATAGAAGGACTATTTTAATTTTTTTGAGCGTATAGATTCTTTTACTGTGGAAATCAATACAAATAAAGTACTAATTACATCATAAGCATCAGATAAATTATCGCATGTATTTTTTGTTTTAAGAAAAAACTTTTTAAAAGTTGATAAAAGTTGAGTTGCTTTTTTTGTGGATAATGTTAAATGGAATTTATTTTGTTTCTTATATGTATTATATGTATTTGTAGCAACTTTCTTTTTGTAGTTTTTAGGATTACGTTGCTCTTGGTTTTTGTTTGTGTATTGTTCTTGTATTTCGGATAATTTATTTTTCCCTTTTTGGTGAGAAGATCCATCAGAAATATCTAAAATACTAACTTGTACAGTAGGGTGGTAGGTAGGAGTTGGGAGAGTGTTAATGGTATTAAATGGCATACAAATTAAAGTGGCTATTATAATAAGAGATAAAGTTTTAGAAATTTTGGGTACAATTGAAAGCTGCTTAGCTTTAGCTTTTTTGTTAGATAAAGCTTTAAAAATCTTTGAATCTTTTTCTAAAGATTTTACAGTGCAAGGGACTGTCGTTAGAGTATTATTAATTGCTTTTCTATTTTCTGGCGTGTTAGGGATTAAAATATAATCAGACTCTAGTTTGTTGATAAGTTCCTTGTAGAGTTTTTCATAAAATTTGTTAATAATCATTGTGATTTCTCCTTTCTTTTTTCTATAATAATAAATGCGTATTTTTTTGCGAAATGGCCTCTCCTTTCTGTATCGAATTTCAACATTTTTTGTTGATTATTATTAATATGTATAATTTTTTCTTTTTGTATTGCTCTGATTTGCCATGTGTGTAATTAAAATCTCCTTTCTTACATTAGTATGAGAGATTAGGAAAATTTTCTTTTTGAAAAGATAGTTTACGAAAAAAGAATCCGATTCTTTTTTCGCTTTTTCACTACAAATAGTATGCTAGTTTAGACAATGGCATAAAATTGTAGAATTCAACCAATTACTTACTTAATTTTCTTAAGTTATTTTGTATACAATGTTAATAAAATGCAGGATTTATATTTGAAAATTACATTTATAATTGTATGAATTGTCTTTAAATCTGAAAATAACGATGAATAAAGAAGTGAAATCACAAACAAAATTGTACTTTTATAAGAACAATATAATCTAAAAAGAAATAAAAACCAAATAAACTAACTACAATATCCCCTAAAACAAGAGTAATAATCAGAAAATAATATATTAAAAAATAAATAATCAAATTATTAGACAACTCACCTTAATGTTTATATTTACAACCTATTTAAAATGTTGTAATATGATAACAACAAAAAGAAATGCAGGAAGTCATTACAACTACTTCTGAAAATGAATTTGTTACTTTTTAAATATGTAATTATTCAGAGATTTATAGATTTTTATTCAGACTATAGATACTCATTCAGGATTATGAAATCATAAGATTACAAGAGCATGAGAACATGAGAATCATAAGGTTTGATTAAGAGTTCCTGATAATTACTAATTACAAAAATATAATTTACAACTGATGAATATTTACTATTTCATAGTGATGCAAGAAAGGGTGAGACCATGTATCAGGACAATATGCGACAGGGTCTATATGATCCAAGTCTGGAGCATGATAACTGTGGTATTGGTGCTGTAGTAAACATCAAGGGTCTTAAGAGCCATGAGACAGTATCGAATGCCTTGAAAATTGTTGAAAATCTTGAACATAGAGCCGGCAAGGACGCCGAGGGTAAAACGGGTGACGGAGTAGGTATCTTAGTGCAGATATCCCATAAGTTCTTCGAAAAAACCTGTAGTACTCTCGGCTTTTCTATTGGCAAGGAACGTGACTACGGTATTGGTATGTTCTTTATGCCACAGGATGAGTTACAGAGAAACCGTGCTAAGAAGATGTTTGAGATTATCGTTGAAAAAGAAGGCTTAAATTTCTTAGGCTGGAGAGAGGTTCCGGTTCAGCCGGGCATCCTCGGAAAGAAAGCAGCGGACTGTATGCCATGCATTATGCAGGGATTTGTAAAGAGACCGTTTGATGTTCCACGAGGACTTGACTTCGATAGAAGACTTTATATTGTAAGACGAGTATTTGAGCAGTCTAACGATTCTGCTTATGTTGTTTCTTTAAGCAGCAGAACAATCGTATATAAAGGTATGTTCTTAGTTGGACAGTTAAGATTATTCTATAATGACCTTCAGGATAAGGATTATGAATCTGCAATCGCATTAGTTCATTCCCGTTTCTCCACAAACACAGTTCCAAGCTGGGAGAAAGCACATCCTTATCGTTACATCGTTCATAATGGTGAGATTAATACTATTCGTGGTAATGCCGATAAGATGTTAGCCCGTGAGGAAAACATGGAATCTGATTATCTGAAGGATGAGATGATTAAGCTGACACCAGTTGTAGATCCAAACGGTTCTGACTCTGCAAGATTAGATAATACATTAGAATTCCTCTTAATGAGTGGAATGCCACTTCCTCTGGCAATGATGATCACGATTCCAGAACCTTGGGAAAATAACGAGGGCATGAGCAGAGAGAAGAGAGACTTCTATCAGTACTACGCAACAATGATGGAGCCTTGGGATGGTCCTGCATCTATCCTCTTTACAGATGGAGATATCATGGGAGCCGTACTTGACCGTAATGGTCTTAGACCTTCCCGTTACTATATTACAGATGATGACCAGTTAATTCTTTCTTCTGAGGTTGGGGTGTTAGACTTTGACACAACACATATCGTAAAGAAAGAGAGACTTCACCCAGGTAAAATGCTTCTCGTAGATACTGTAAAAGGTGAGCTGATTGACGATGAAATCTTAAAAGATTCTTATGTAAAGAATCAGCCTTACGGTGAATGGTTATCCGATAACCTTGTATTCTTAAAAGACTTAAAGATTCCGAATGTTGCAGTAGAAGAATACAGCTATGAAGAAAGCAACCGCCTGATGAAAGCATTTGGTTACTCTTATGAAGAAGTGAAAGATTCTGTATTACCGATGGCATTAAACGGAAGTGAAGCAATCGGAGCGATGGGGGTTGATACTCCATTAGCAGTACTTTCTAAGAGACATCATCCATTATTTGATTACTTTAAACAGCTTTTTGCACAGGTAACAAACCCTCCTATTGATGCGATTCGTGAGGAAATCGTTACATCTACTTCCATCTATGTTGGCGGAGAGGGGAATGTGTTGGAAGAAAAGGCAGAAAACTGCCATGTATTAAAGATTCACAACCCTATTTTAACAAATACAGACTTATTAAAGATTCGTTATGCAAAGGTAAAGAATATCAATGTAAAAGATGTGCCGATTACTTATTACAAAGGAACACCGCTTGATAAGGCTATCAATCATTTATATGTTGCTGTTGACCAGGCGCATAAAAATGGTGCAAATGTTGTTATTTTGACAGATAGAGGTGTTGATGAGAACCATGTGGCAATTCCATCTCTGTTAGCAGTATCTGCTGTACATCATCATCTCATTGAGACAAAGAAGAGTACTTCTGTAAGTATTATCTTAGAGAGTGGTGAACCAAGAGAAGTACATCATTTCGCCACACTGTTAGGTTACGGCGCATGTGCTATCAACCCATATCTGGCACAGTTCAGTATTAAGAAGCTGATTCAGGATGGTTTATTAAAGAAAGATTACTATGCAGCAGTAAATGATTACAATAACGCAGTACTTCACGGTATCGTAAAGATCGCATCTAAGATGGGTATTTCCACACTGCAGTCCTATCAGGGTTCTCAGATTTTTGAGGCAGTTGGTATCAGCAAGAAAGTCATTGATGAGTACTTTACAAACACAGTAAGCCGTGTAGAAGGTATCACAATTGAAGATATCGCAGAAGATGTAGATTACCATCACTCCAAAGCATTTGATATGTTAGGACTGAAAAATGATCTTAGTCTTGACAGTGAAGGTGATCACAAATATAGAAGTGGTAAAGAAGAACATCTTTACAATCCACTGACCATCCATACATTACAGATAGCAGCATGGACAAATAATTATGAACTGTTTAAACAGTATACCTCCATGATTAATAAAGAAACTTCTCCAGTAAGTCTTCGTGGATTAATGGATTTCAATTATCCATCCAAAGGAGTTCCTATCGAAGAAGTTGAATCTGTAGATTCTATCGTGAAACGATTTAAGACAGGTGCTATGAGTTATGGTTCTATTTCCAAGGAAGCACATGAGACTCTGGCAATTGCGATGAACATGATTCACGGTAAATCAAACACTGGTGAAGGTGGAGAAGATTTAGAGCGTCTGACAGTTGGTCCAGATGGACTGAATAAATGCTCTGCAATCAAGCAGGTGGCTTCCGGTCGTTTCGGTGTAACAAGCCGTTACCTTGTAAGTGCACAGGAAATTCAGATTAAGATGGCACAGGGAGCAAAACCTGGTGAAGGTGGACATTTACCAGCAGGAAAAGTATATCCTTGGATTGCAAAGACAAGACATTCAACACCTGGTGTAGGACTAATCTCACCACCACCTCATCACGATATTTACAGTATTGAAGATTTGGCACAGTTAATTTATGATTTGAAAAATGCAAACAGAAATGCCCGCATTTCTGTAAAACTGGTATCTGAAGCAGGTGTCGGAACGGTCGCAGCCGGTGTAGCAAAAGCTGGCGCACAAGTAATCCTTATTTCCGGACATGACGGTGGTACAGGTGCAGCACCTCGTAATTCTTCTATTCATAATGCCGGACTTCCGTGGGAGCTTGGACTTGCTGAGACACACCAGACATTAATTAAAAATGACCTTCGTAATAAAGTTATCATCGAGACGGACGGTAAGCTTATGAGCGGACGCGACGTAGCAATGGCAGCAGCACTTGGAGCAGAAGAATTTGGATTTGCTACTGGTCCGCTGATCACAATGGGCTGCGTTATGATGAGAGTTTGTAACTTAGATACTTGTCCAGTAGGTATCGCAACACAGAATCCGGAACTTAGAAAACGTTTCAAAGGTAAACCGGAATACGTTGTAAACTACATGAAGTTCGTTGCACAGGAAATGCGTGAATACATGGCAAAACTTGGTGTCCGCACGGTAGATGAACTGGTAGGACGTACAGACCTTCTGAAAGAACTTCCAGAAGCAAAAGAGTACCACTTAGATTTATCTGCTATTTTAAATAATCCATATGTAGATAAGAAGCATCCAATCTGCTACAACAAGAAGAATGAATACAACTTTGAATTAGAAAAGACATTAGATGAAAAAGTTCTTCTTACTAAGTTGAAGACAGCGCTTGATAAAAAGCAGAAGAGAAGCATTTCTATCGATGTTGGAAATACAGACCGTTCCTTTGGTACAATCTTTGGTTCTGAAATTACAAAGAAATATTACAACACACTGGAAGATGATACATTTACTGTACAGTGTACAGGAGCCGGCGGACAGAGCTTTGGAGCATTTATTCCAAATGGTCTTACATTAGAGCTTGTCGGTGACAGTAATGATTACTTCGGAAAAGGATTATCCGGTGGTAAATTAATCGTTTACCCTCCAAAAGGAATCCGCTTCAAAGCCGAGGAAAATATTATCGTTGGTAACGTAGCACTTTACGGTGCAACAAGCGGTCAGGCTTATATTAATGGTGTGGCTGGTGAACGTTTCTGTGTTCGTAACTCCGGTGCAACAGCCGTTGTAGAAGGTGTCGGCGATCACGGATGCGAGTACATGACTGGTGGTAAAGTCTTAATTATCGGTAAGACTGGAAAGAACTTCGCAGCCGGAATGAGCGGCGGTGTTGCCTACGTTCTTGATGAGGATAACGACTTATACTTAAGCCTCAACAAGGAAATGGTTTCTTCCGAACCAGTTGTTTCTAAATATGATGTTATGGAAATTAAGGATATGATTACCGCCCATGTGGCATATACAAACTCTGAAAAAGGTAAAGAAATCTTAAATGATTTTAGCAAATATTTACCGAAGTTTAAGAAAATCATTCCACACGATTACAAGAAAATGCTCAAGAAGATTTCCGAAATGGAAGGAAAAGGTCTTAGCGCAGAGCAGGCACAGATTGAAGCATTTTACGAAATTAAAAGAGGATAGGAGGAGAGCGCTATGGGAAAACCAACTGGATTTTTAGAATATGAACGAAAAGAAAGCGTGGGAGAAGCGCCGTTAAAGAGAATCAAACATTTTAACGAATTTCACACTCCCCTGTCCAAAAAAGAACAGGAGAGACAGGGAGCAAGATGTATGAACTGTGGAGTTCCATTTTGCCAGTCCGGTATTTTGATTAAAGGAATGGTTACCGGATGCCCGCTTAATAACCTGATTCCTGAATGGAATGATGCAACTTACACAGGTAACTGGGATGAAGCTTATAACCGTCTTAGAAAGACAAATCCATTTCCAGAATTTACAGGCCGTGTATGTCCACATCCTTGTGAAGTCGGATGTACCTGTAACTTAGGCGGGGATCCGGTTAACATCAAAGAAAAAGAGTTAAGTATTATAGAGCGAGCTTATGAAAGTGGCCTGATCAAACCGGAACCACCAGAAGTCCGCACAGGAAAGACAGTTGCTATCGTAGGTTCCGGTCCATCCGGACTCTGCGTGGCAGAATACTTAAACCGCCGTGGACATTCTGTAACTGTTTACGAGCGTTCCGACCGTGTTGGTGGACTGCTCATGTACGGAATTCCTAACATGAAGCTTGAAAAAACATATATTGAGAGAAAAGTAAAGCTCATGGAAAAAGAAGGCGTTGTATTCAAGACAGGCGTAAACGTTGGTGTAGACGTAAAAGCACAGGACTTAAAGAAACAGTATGATGCTGTTGTGCTTTGCTGTGGAGCCTCTAATCCAAGAGACATCAAAGCACCAGGCAGAAAGAGCAAAGGAATTTATTTTGCAGTAGATTACTTAAAGGCAGCAACAAAGAGCCTTTTAGATTCTAACTTCGCAGATAAAAAATACATTGATGCCAAAGATAAAAATGTCATGGTTATCGGTGGCGGTGACACAGGAAATGACTGTGTTGGAACATCCATCCGTTTAGGATGTAAGAGCCTCATTCAGTTAGAAATGATGCCAAAACTTCCAGATGAACGTCAGCCAAATAACCCATGGCCAGAATGGCCTAGAGTCTGCAAGACAGACTACGGTCAGGAAGAAGCTATCGCTGTATTTGGCAAAGACCCACGAGTATATCAGACAACCGTAAAAGAATTCATTGCCAATGAAAAAGGCGAAGTCTGCAAGGCAAAACTCGTAAAACTTGAAAGTAAATTCGACAAAAAAGCCGGAAGAAATATCATGGCAGAAGTCGCTGGCAGCGAGTATGAAGTACCTGTTGATTTGGTATTAATCGCAGCAGGATTCTTAGGAAGCCAGCCATATGTTACAAAAGCTTTTGGCTTAGATCTTACAGAACGCACGAATGTAAAGACAGTAGAAGGACATTTCAAGACAAATGTAGATAAAGTCTTTACTGCAGGTGATATGCATCGAGGACAGTCACTTGTTGTATGGGCAATTCGCGAAGGTCGGGACTGTGCAAGAGAAGTTGATAAAGCCCTGATGGGATATTCAAATCTGTAACTTTTGGTTTGCCGCAGGCAAAGAGACGCTCGCAGTAAATAAAAGAACCTATATTTGTGACTTTAGTCGCTGCG
>ERZ791871.1600-NODE-1600-length-18779-cov-8.396016_pt1 | contig 18779 bp, 13 predicted proteins | sample MGYA00510280_ERZ791871 | MGnify/ENA primary metagenome ERZ791871 (study PRJEB30046, sample SAMN00792111) | human gut metagenome | study: EMG produced TPA metagenomics assembly of the A metagenome-wide association study of gut microbiota in type 2...
CTATGCAGCTTAAATTATTTGGTTAAAGGTGTTCAATTTGAACTTGCAATTTTAGTTTATAGGTATAAACATTAGAATGGAGAAATTATAATGTTAACTATGCTAGATAGAGTACAGTATTACTTACTTTTTTTTATATGTTCAACACTTATAATTTGTACAACTCCTCAGGTCTTAAGATTAAGTATTAGTGGCGGGCTCAGCTCTAAACTATCTTGGTATTTTATTTTTATAGGCATTGTTGTTACTATTCTTTTTAGGCATAAATATGTATTTGAGCAAAGGCAGGAAATAACACTTCCACTGAAATATATTTGCGCCTATTTATTTTTTTCTCTTATGTCATTGTTAATAGGATTATACAATTTTCCTTTTTATGATGCGGTTTTTAATGCGCCGGTAGCTCAGTTTGACAGAGCGCATTTACTTCATGATTTTTTAAAAGAATATGGAATCAATATTGAGAGCAATCATTTTTTCCTAATTTGGATGGTATTTAGACTAATAAGGAATTTACTGCTTGAGACGATTTACACCTTTGGCGCTTCATATTGTATTTATATTTGGTTTAGAAACAAAGAGGACCTTTGTATAAGAGCTTTATTAAGAGGTATATTAGCAGCAGTTGTTGTAATATTAGTATATACAGTAGTGGAAATACCATATGTTTTTTATAATAATGAATATTGTAAAGCTATTTTGACTTTTCTTAATCCAATTCTTCATGATATAAAAGATGGAGGTACTTGGTGGCCGCCTTTGCTTTGGCCAGATATTCGTATAAGGTCTGTTTTTGCCGAGCCTTCGTATTTAGGCATTTACATGGCATTTGCTATGCCTTGGTTATGGTATATGATGATTAGTAAGAAACATTATCGAGCAAATTTGTTTATGGCTGTAATTATTTTGCTTAATACTTTTCTTGTCTTTTTAACAAAGTCGCGAACAGGTATTGTGATTTTAATTGGGGAATTGTTGTTGCTTTCATTAGTAGCAGTATATTTCTTTAAAATAAAAGATTTTAAGAGCCTATTTAGGAATATTGCTATTATTTGTTTATCATTTGCAGCTTTTATTGGAGCAAATTTTTTGATAGAACATAGCTCTTTTGATAGAACAAATGAATCTCAGAAAAGTAATATTGAAATCCAAAAACAAGTTGAGAGCTATGTTTCGGAGAATGTATCTTCTTTGAGATCTTCTGATAAACGTAGTAATAGAGCTCGCTTTTCAATAATGATTGCTAACCTTAATATAGGGGTGGAACATCCAATTTTAGGCGTTGGTCCGTCACTTAGACAAGCATATGTTATTCATTATTTACCTACGGAAGCATTTGAAGATAATGAAGTCCGTGGATGGATTCAAAATCAAAAAGCAAAAGGGGTCTTTAAGGGTAGCTTTCCTTCGTTAGGTGAATATACTACTAGATTTGCAGAAACGGGGTTATTTGGAATACTTTTGTTCTTGCTTCCACCCATTAGCCTGATTTTTAAAATATTGAAAATTATTTTAACGCAGAATCCTGTAAGTGAAAATGATTACGTTTTGTTATACTATTTGATTTCTCTTTTAGGTATTCTTGCAACTGGAATTGGGGAATCATTAAATGTTACGTATTGTTATTGGATACTTTTAGGCATTGGTTTTGTTCTTACGATAAATCGAGAAAGAAAACTATGCGTAGATAAAGGAAAATTATGAATCAACGTCAATTAGGAGTTTTTCTCAGCTATTTAAATATTGCTCTACAAGTCATTATTGGCTTTCTCTATGTACCAATACTCCTTCATTTTATTGGTAAAAGTGAATATGGGCTTTATCAGCTCATGGGATCTTTAATTGCCTATTTCAGCATTATGGATTTCGGCCTTTCGGCAGCGGTCATCCGGTTCTATGCCAAGTACAGAGCATTGAAGGACAGCATCGGTATGGAGAATATCCTTGCCATTTCTATTCGTGGATATGGCGTTGTTACCGTATTAGCACTGGCCATTGGCTTTATCTGCTACGGCTTTCTTGACGTTATCTTTGCCGGAAGTATGACCGTATCAGAAGTAGATGAGGCAAAGAGGATTTTCCTGCTTTTGCTATTGAATATTGTAATTACATTAACCACTATGGTATTCCGCTCCGTTATCAATGCTCATGAACGTTTTTTCTTCCTCAAAGGGATGGAGACTATCCAGTTGGTAATGCAGCCAATTCTTGTGGTGCTGGTGCTGCAGCGTCACCCAAGTGCATTCTCTGTGGCGGCTGTGCAGACGGTACTGAATCTGGTTCTCAGCGGAGCAAGGGTTTATTACTGTTTCCATGACCTTCACGTGAAAATCCATTTTCATTACTGGAACCATGAACTTTTCTCAGAGTTCAAGAAATTGGCTCTGAGCGTTTTTGCTGTGTCATTGATAGACCAGGTCTTCTGGAAAACAAACCAGATTATTCTGGGAATTATCAGCGGGACGACGGCGGTGGCTGTATACTCTATTGCTTCCTTGATTTACATGAATTATATGGCTCTTTCGACAGCCATTTCCGGTGTGTATCTTCCTCATGTTACCGGCATGGTGGCCAGGAAGGAGCCCATCAGCAGTCTTTCTGAGCTCTTTATTCAGATTGGCAGATGGCAGTACTATCTTCTGGCCCTGGTGGCGACCGGCTTTTTTATTTTCGGAAAGCAGTTTATTGCCTTATGGGCAGGGCCAGGGTTTGAAGACTCTTATATCATTACGCTTCTCATCATTCTTCCATTTACAGTAGACCTGATTCAAAACATAGGTCTTGCTATTATGCAGGCAATGAACCGCTACGATTTCCGTGCCCGCATTTATTTTCTCACAGGAATCCTGAATCTTGTTCTGGCTATTCCACTGGGAATCAAATATGGCGGTATTGGTTGTGCAGTGGCTACCGGCATTTCCATGATTGTGGGAAATGGATTCATCATGAACTGGTACTATACAAAGGAAATACACCTAGCCATCGCTTCCTTCTGGAGACAGATAGGCAGGATATCGCTTGTAACAGGTATATGTCTCATGATAGGATATGCTGCTAATGTATATTTTTTGCCTCAGGGGGGAATAGGGCCTTTCGTTCTGAAGGCAGTAATGTATACAATCCTTTATATGGTAATGATATATGCCTTTGCCATGAATCGGATGGAACGAGAAAAAATCCAGGATGTTTTGAGAAAATTACACATTCGATAAGCTTGAGCTTGGTTGGGCAGGAAATAGTGTCATGGTTTTATAAACAGATTTCAGATAGGCAGTGCGTCTTGCATCGTATAATTTGCTTATGGCAGGCTACATGATGAGGGAAATTTCTCAGCTTTGCTAGAAATGACGGGTGTTGTAAGGTACTGTGTAATTTAAGTAGGTGGTAGTAATGAAGGTCATCTGTTATCGTAATACGAAAATTACGTTACCTAACTGGATTCCGAATAGCCGGTTAAATGAAGAGTGCCCGTTGGGATTTGCTTATGAAAATGGAGATTTCTATGTTCATATGTATGGTAGAGGAGAAGGTTTGTACACTATTTCCCCGGGGCTAACTGTAACAGAAGGGAAAAAAGAGGAAACTTCATTGACACAGTGGGTGGTCAATCGATTCGGCGCGAAAGATATTCAGCCCATGTACGAAGATGTTGGAGTTGCACATCCTTCCATCTGGAGGCCGGGACTATATACATATGATGAACTGCAGCAGGGACTCAAATACACATCTTTTGAAAAAGAAGATGAAGATCAGGCATTATTTCTGCTTTTTCAAAAACTTATTGACATATTTTCGTATATAGAACCGGTAGAGTGTAATCTGTCCTGCTATGGGCATCGGCTTAGAGAACTGATTATTCTTGCTTCTACGGAATTTGAAAATCAATGCAGGCATATACTTAGGGCAAATCAAATACATCCACAGGGAAGAGACTATGCATCAAAGGACTTTATAAAGTTGAATATACCAGCCCACCTTACGGAATATGAAGTTAAATTTAAACCTTATGCAGACTTGCATTTTTTTAAGCCTTTTGAAGGTTGGAATGAAAATCAGTCTACAAAGTCTCTTACATGGTATGATAAATATAATCATGTAAAACATGATCGAGGTAATGGCTTTGAAGATGCATCATTGGAGACGGCATTAAATGCCATTTCTGCAAACATTATTTTATATGCAGTACGCTTTGGCCCGTATCTGCTTTTTAATTTTCCTTCTGTCTTGTCCAGCTATTTTAATCAATATGTCAGCCTGTCACTTGTAAATCCTGATATTAGGTCGTTCTATATTCCAAAGGTTAAGACTGTTAATAATATGAGGAAAGATTATTTTACCTGTGATGCATTAGATGCTGGGCTGATAGAGCCATGGAAGGTTTTACCAATCCATATTTCTTAATACCCAATTATTGATAATACAGTACTTCTGCATTTTTTAATATTATGTGAGATACGTACAATATGTAAAGAGAGCCAGCTACATACTGTAGACGCAGCACTCTTGATTTGCCTGTATTTGTTGATTTATCCTTTCTTATTGAGCGGGGCATGGGACAGATTCCTTGTGCTAAATTTTGAGGAAAGTGGATGACTCTTGACAGCGTATCTTGTAGTTCACCATTGTGTAATACTTGAAGCCCCATAACTTATCTAAAATGTAACTGGACGCAGGAGTTGAAAATCATTGGTAAATAGAATTAAATATTATGGAGATAATGACTTAGTAAATTATCTGTTTTGGGAGGAGAGGCTGCCGCAAATCAGTCGATTATTTGCCGATAATGCCCTGACTGAGAAATCTAATGATACATTCGATTTGAATGACATACTGGAGCTTTATAATGTCGGTATCGGCTATAGTCATTTCAATGATGTGGCAAAGGGAAAATATGATTCTCGATATCCTTTTTTATCTCAGGCATTTCATAAAGCGCAGAGGCTGTTTAGCTCTCTTGATATTGGCAGCATGATTGAGCAATACGAACATATTGAATTAGATTATATTTCTGATTTTTGGAATGCGCTTGATAAAACTAAAAAGTATCGGCAGGTGAGTATTTCTCAGTTTATAAATTTATGCTCGTTTCAGCAAATAAAAGAAACAACTCTGAATGAAATCCTTAAACATAAAGCCATTGTCAATGCATTCCAAACTGAACTGATAAAACTGCTGGAAGATTATCCTTTTTCGTACCGCTTTATTTTTAATTGCTATTTGAATACTGATGGAGCGATGTATTACTTTCCTGAAGGGTATACACCAAAGCATAAGGATGAAGCGCTGATGCGATTTATTCGGAGTACAAGTCCATCGGCCCAATACTTGGAAATGGTTCTCTCTTTTGATTTTCCTGTAAGTCCTGAAGTCAAAGCGGAAGCCAAAAGGAAATATGAGAATATCATACGTACTATTTCAAAGGATGAGGAAACTTTGCGTATACCGCTTAAGATGCGTATTGATTTTTCTCCAAAGCAGAGGGAACCTTTTCTGAATTTATCGAAAGATTATAATCAGATTTTTCTCTCCTACAGTGAGGACTTTGTCATAGGGGATATGTCAAATGTGCATTTATTGCAGAATTTCTATTATCCATTTTATTTTTGTGACTCTCGAAATAGAATCGTTGCCATTTCTCATGAGCATGATTTGAGGCCCTCTGAGTATATTTGCCAAATTCCACAGAAAAAGCATTATCCCCAAAGCATATATTTCAGGTGGCATGATTCATTTTATTATTCAACTCTGGATGCTTATTGCAGTTTGCTGGAAAGGATGCATCATCCATTGGAAGATATTTTGAAGTGGTTCTATAATCGCTATTTACCTGAAGATTTTGGCATCAAAGGATTTCATATAAATTTACTGAGGCCGAATATGGGATTTAATGCACGTGCTGAAGCTGTGGCAAACTGCATAGAAGGGGTCTTTTGTCAATACTCCTGCTATGTATCTAAGGGAAGCGTAGACTGGGATTATATTCAGTACCAGTCGCTAAAGGCGGATTATAGAAAAATTCCCAGCCTTATTAAGGCGAAGTATTTTTATGGAAAAGGTAAACCCTTTCAATCACTTACGTATCTTCTTTTTTCCAATCAGTCAATTCTTCGTCATGCAAAGGTGATCAAAGAAGAATGTAATTGCTTCTATGACTTGATTTGTCAGGGAACAATGCATCTTGATGATTTTGCAGACTATCAGAGTGAACCTATTCAGAGACTTATAAATAAGGGCTATTTGTATATATCAGGTGATGGAGTTTTATCCTGGACAACTCCATATGTAATAAGAGTGCTACGGGATTTGTATCATTTCGATTTTTGTGAGACTGCTTATTATAGTCAATCAAGTAGAAATTTGGAGGCAATTCAATTTTTACAAGAAAGTGATATGATTCGTTTTGGCGAGACTTTGCTGTCTGAGCAAGAAGGGCATTATTTTAACTATTATTTAAATACGATTAGTTCATCTAATGGGCCGCAATTAAGAAATTTTTATGCTCATGGGAAAGCGTATGGGCCAAATATAAATCATGAATATAATTACTATGTTTTGCTTCGTCTGCTTGTTTTGCTGACGATGAAGATATATGATGAACTTATTGGTATCACCGATTGGAAATCATTGATAGATATTTACAAGGAGAATCTGTATGCAGAAAATTCGTAAAGCAGTGATTCCTGCCGCTGACTTCGGCACTCGTTTCCTTCCGGAAACAAAGGCAATGCCTAAGGAAATGCTTCCGATTGTAGATAAGCCGGCTATTCAGTATATTGTGGAAGAAATCCGGGCCAGCGGCATCGAGGAAATTCTTATTATTTCCGGTCATGCGAAGCGGGCTATGGAGGATCACTTTGATTCTTCTCCAGAGCTGGAGCAGCATTTGCTGGAAGCCGGAAAGATGAAGGAACTGGAAGAAATTCGGAAGATTTCTGATATCAAGGTGCACTATGTGCGTCAGCCCTATATGCGTGGCCTGGGAGATGCCATCCTCTGTGCAAGGGAATTTGTGGACGGGGAGCCTTTCGGTGTTATTCTGGGGGATGATATCGTTTACACCGGAAATGGAGAGCCGGCACTGAAGCAGCTCATGGACCGCTACTACGAGACAGGAAGTACGGTGGTTGGCTGCCAGGTAGTTCCGGAGGAGAAGGTTTCTTCCTATGGGATTATCCAGGGAGAAAAAACGGAGAATCCGGACCTGCTGAAGGTGGTAGACATGATTGAAAAGCCATCTATTAAGGAAGCACCCAGCCGCTTTGCTGCTTTGGGCAGGTATGTGATTACGCCGGAAGTCTTTGATATCTTGGAGCAGACAAAGCCTGGCAAGGGTGGAGAAATCCAGCTTACCGATGCCCTCCGTGTCATGGCCCGATGCGGGAATGTGTATGCCTATAATTTTACCGGCAAGCGATATGATACAGGCAATAAGCTGGGGTATCTGAAAGCGGTGGTGGAGTTTGCATTGCGGAGAGAAGATCTGGGAGAGGAATTCGGGGCGTATTTGAAGACGTTGGATATATGATATATAGAATTGAGATTTGAGATTTGAGTTTTGAGACCGCAGATGACTAGGTATTCAGACTCCAGACGATGAGACGGGAAGAGGAGTTTTGAGGAAAAGATTTGAGGATTGATGTGGGCCGGAGAATTGCAGACGGTCGGACTTCATGTTGACTGTGTTGCCTTTGGATTATTTTCCAAATTATAACGGAGCCACGTAATGAGGGTGGGCTCTGATGTTGCCCCTTTAAAATGATGGTGTAGGGAATTATGCTGCTTGTAGTGCCCTGGTCAATTTCTTTTATTATGGCAAAGGTGTTTTATAATGTTTTGTAACATGACAAGGTCGTTGTTAAGGGGATCAGAGCGTTGGAACTTTTATCTATAGTAGTACCTTGCTTTAATGAGGAAGCTACAATACCGATTTTTTATGATACGGTAGAGAAAATCAAGGGGCAGATTGATGCAGAAGTTGAATATTGTTTCGTGGATGACGGGAGTAAGGACAATACCCTCGCTATTTTGCGTGACCTGAATAAAAAATCGGGGGGGGTAGTCCGTTACATTTCTTTCTCTCGTAATTTTGGTAAAGAAGCAGCCCTTTATGCCGGACTTCAGATGGCGAAGGGCAATTATGTAGTAACTATGGATGTGGATTTGCAGGATCCTCCATCTTTGTTGCCTGAAATGTGGCAGATACTTCATAATTCGGATACGGATTATGATTGTGTGGCCACGCGAAGAACAACGAGGAAAGGGGAGCCGCAAATCCGCTCTTTTTTTGCGCGCCTTTTTTATAAGATTATCAATGAGCTGTCGGATACAGAGATTGTGGACGGAGCTAGGGATTATCGAATGATGAGCCGTCAGATGGTGGATGCGGTGATTCAAGATAGTGAGTATAATCGCTTTTCAAAAGGCATTTTCAGCTGGGTAGGGTTTCACACAAAGTGGCTGGCCTATGAGAATGTGGAGCGGAGCGCTGGAGAGACGAAGTGGTCTTTCTGGAAGCTTTTCAAGTATTCCATCGAAGGTATTCTGGCTTATACGACGGTTCCGCTTTATTTGTCTTCCGTCATGGGGATTCTCATGTGTGGGGTGTCGTTCATTGCACTGGTTTTTATTGTTATCCGTGCGCTGCTTTATGGGGATCCGGCGGCTGGGTGGCCTTCGCTGGTCTGCATTATTACGCTGCTGGGCGGTTTGATCCTGCTGGCTCTGGGGATTATGGGGCTTTATATCCTGGATTCCCAAAATACGTAACGAGTCATTTGACCACAGTTAACCTCATCTATTTTCAGGAGCAGCCAACAGCGGTATAACCCCTAAATCTCTATACAGCTGTTCCTGCTTAGCCAGGACTTCTCCCTGTATTGGTTCTTTTCCCGGCTCTATGAAGCATTCGATAGAGTCAAGCTCATCAAGTAGTTCATCCATGGTATACTTGGCGAACAGCCCTGCCTTAAACATCCTCTGCTTGATGTAGGAAAGGTAAATAAGTGCCACAAATTCGACAAAAATCTTACCTTCCAGGGCACTTTCTGAAGAAACTAATGTCCTGCGCATGTTGAGACGGTCTTTGATGTCAAGATAGGCCTTTTCTACCACATCTCTCGTACGGTATATGTTCAAGGCCAGAATTGGGTCTTTGACCTCATTGCTCACAAGAGCGAAGAAACCATAGCGTTCCCTTGCTTTGTCAATCGCTTCCTGGTTGACCGTAATCTGTAAGCCGAGCTTGGGTGTTTCCTTGATGATGAAATACCGTTCGTATTCGCTCTCATAGTCCGCCTTTCTCTGCCCTGATTCCAATTCATGCCGGAGTTTGCTGAGTTTGCGGTTTAACGCCTTTTCATCTTCCAGCCGCTTTTCCGGGTTATAGTAGAGATGAAGATACATACGCCGTTCATCCTTAAGCACATCCCCTTTGTAAGGCCGTTTCTGCTCGTAATCCCAGGTGATGGTCTTGGAGAAAGCGTAGAGGTCGTGATTCTCATCGTATGCCTCGTAGGAATCCTTGCCGGTCCCGATTTCTGCGATGAAATCTTTAACATACCCCAGCATCGTCCTCACGCCTATGATGAATTTATAGTGCTGCCGATACAGGGCGTTAATGTTATCCCTGCTGTAGAAGCCGCGATCCATGACCAGCTTAATCTTCCCATAGCCAAAAACATCCAGTTCCCGTACCAGTTCATTTACGGTCTTCACATCCGGTATATTGCCGGAGAGCTTGCGGTAATAGAATGGCAGTCCCGATTCCTCGCCGAATAGAAGGGCCAGGTTAATCTGCGGAAGCCGGTCATTGTCCTTGTTCTTCCCGTATTTCACCTGCTTCAGAAGCTGGGAGCAGCTGGAAATAGATGTCGTGTCATAAGCCCAGCACTCCTTCTCTGCACGCCGCCTGCCCTGCAGACGGAAGAAACGCATCTTTGCTTCCTCAGAGATGGACTGGAAAATCTCGGAGCTCCGCGGAGATGGGATATTCTCACCGTATGGATGCTTATGGAGCTTTGCCCATCCGGCAAACCGGAATAAAGGGTTCCTGTTCTCAAGGATAAGATAATAGGCAATGGACTGAATCTGGCGGTAAGAATCGGGGAAGCAGGTCTTTAAATCGGCAGCAACACCGGTAGCCTCTCCAATCTGGTCAAAGAGATAAGTTGCGCCATAGAAAAGCCGCTTGGTGTGGATTGACGGCACCGGGCCTCTTTTTCTGGGCGCAGGGGCTTTGTCCTTTGACTGGCCCCGCCTCTTTCCCCAACCTTTAGTGGGGACTACCTTGCCGGTTTCCGGGTCAAGACGGCCAATAAGCTTCCGATGAGAGCGGCTCTGCTGCTTCTCCTTATCCCAGTAAGAAGTTGATTCGTAGACATATGTAATACCACTGCGTTTATCGTGCTGTCGAACTATAGCCATGGGTTTTACCTCGTTATGTAGTCTAAATAAATTATATCACATAACCATTAAAAACTCAAGGCGTAATATGGGATTTTATCAGATTTTATCGTTAATTTGAGGCAATGCTCTCTTGAATCCTTGTTATGTAAATCGGGAATCTAGGATACTCGTGAGGGCTATGAGATACGTAATAGGGGCGGTGAATACGCGATGGGAAGCCACTGAATACACAGGAGGGATCCGGTCGCTTCAGGTGGTTTTCTTTCTTCTTATTTACCTGTAATAATAGCGGTATTTTCTGCTTATTGTACATTGGCAACAGGTTGTAGCTCCAGCGCATATCGTGCTGAAAAGAGTTATTGGATCCCGTCAGCGTATCGCGTGGCTCTCGGTGGTGTTTAGTGGCTTAAATATTACGCCGTTTCAGAGTCTACCAATACGTGCGTGGGAGACAGGCGATAAGCGATTGGAGAGTCAGTGAACTCCAAGGAGAGTAACATCTACATTTGGTGGGTGGTGTCTTTTTGATATTTGCTTAAGTCAAGGAAGATGAGGTCATATGACCTCATCTTCCTTGACTTTTTTTCTTCATCCGATATAATGAAGTATACAGAGTTGTAATTATGAATGAAAGGTGGCTGTCTATGTTCAACCAAGCGTCAAAGGAAGAGATAAACTCTTTTCTTGCAAGATGTCGAAAGCTGGTTTATGATGGACAGCTGCAATTGCTTCCCAGAGTTAATCTTCGCGAATTAACCAGATATGGATTGATGATTGAGGATGTAGAGGACACCATAACAGAATTATCATCTGAAAACTATTTCAGGGGTCCGGAAGATGATTATGATATGGATGAATATGGGTCTGGCGATATTTGGCAATTTAAGAAAGATATTGATAATAGAAGATTTTATATAAAGCTCAAACTTGTTGAGGACGGTTCTGAACCGTTTGTGAAATGTATGTCATTTCATTTAGACGAACCCTGGAGAGGTAAATAAGGAGGAATTATAATGCGTGAGTACTGTGACTATTGCCATAATGAAGAAGATGTGAAAATCGTAAATAAGGATGAAGTTTACCCGGTTTATGGTGATGAGATTCCTGTAAAAGCCCAAGTAATGGTTTGTATGCATTGTGGAAACGAGTTATATTCTCGGACGCTTGACAGCCAGACCTTAAAGAAGGTATATGATATTTATCGAAGAAAGCATAAACTCCTTTTTCCGAATGAAATCAAAGCAATACGTGAACAATATTGTTTGAGTCAACGAGCTTTTTCAAAACTGTTGAATTGGGGGGACAAAACTATTGTACGTTATGAAAATGGATCTTTACAGGATTACGTTCATAATGCTTTACTGTTATTTTTACGAAATCCTGTTCACATGGAGGAGTATTTGCAAATGAATGAAAACTCCTTAAACCCTAAAGACCGCGATTTGTTATTTAAGAGAATCAAAGAACTCTGCAAACAGAATAATACAGATGAAGTTGGAAAATTTACTGATACATTGAAGAATTTTCAGATTGTGTATTCCTCAGATTATGAAATTATGGAAAGAGAGTACCATACTGCATCTGCTAATTCAAATGAGTCACAGACGGTGCTATTTCATATTTCAGGTGAGTATCTGATTTCAGGAGCTTGTGACAGGGGAATGAATAATGAAAGCAGTATTAAAGAAGACAATATCCTTAATATTGCGGCATAGGAGGAAAAGACATGAAGCGCAGTCCCATCAAATTTAGCAATCCAATGCTGAAAAGGTGTGAATTTGTTACTAATGAAGGTTTTTTACAGCAGATATCTCAGGCAGCTGATAAGCCCCATCCTGTTACAATTAGGATACAACCTAAGGTAGAGATTACCGAGCTTTCTAATTTTCAGTATGTTGCTTCACTACAGGCTATTGTGGGAGAAAAATCGGATTCATGTCCATTCTTTGCGGACATAACAATGCAGGCAATGTTCGAGATCGGGAAAGGTGTACCAGAAGATATTAAACAAGGTTATCTGAAAGTTAATTTTCCTGCTGTTCTCTATAGTTACATCAGGCCAATGCTTTCGTTTCTTACAGTGAATGCAGGCTTGCGGCCTTATAATTTACCATTTATGGATTTTACTGATGTGGAAACCAATAACACCAAACCTTCACAGGAGTAAAGTAAGACGTAAATAAAAGAATCTGGCTTCAATTAAAGAGGCCGGATTTTTTTATTTTATCGATAAAGGTGGAAATGAGGTTTTAGGAGTTAAAGTACGATGAGGAAGCGAGCAGAGGCGCTCAATCATTTCGGGATATAAACTTAAGCCATTTACTTTCATTGCGGAAAGAATATCTTCAGCAGAGTAACTATTGCTTAGCATAAGTTGGATAGCACGAGACATAATCGTGTTTGGCAGTATATAAGGTGCATGGTCCAAAGGCTCTTCTTTTCGCCACCCTTTTCGAGATAATTTAATCATTAGTTTTTGATAAAATTCGGGGTCAATGATATTCAACTGACGCGCCCGGTAAAGCATTGCTTGAATCGAAACATTCCACTTTTGCTTTAATATTATATAGTAATCTAAATCTAATGGCGCAACCATGACATCTTTTACAAATTCATTTCTAGGTAAAAGTAATGCACCAGCAAAACGTTGTGCCTGATTTTCTCTTTCTCTGAAGTTGGCAGGAGATAATTCTTCCAAATTTTCGCTCCAGGGATGTAAAATGATATGCCCCAACTCGTGCCCAATATCAAAGCGAATGCGGCATGCCGGCTTTTTCCCAACGGCTAAAGTAATGAGAGGACGAATGGAACCGTCAATTGTTTTCTGTTGACTGAATGCATCAACACCTTTTTCAGTATCTGAGATTTGTGAGACGAGTATACCGTTATTTTCAACCAGATATTGCATACTTTTTATGGGGCCATTTGGGATTTTCCAGTATAATCGGAGCTGGTCAGCTACTTTTTCTATCTCCTGATTGGTAATTTCGGATTCAGATATTTCTTCATCGGATAAGTCTGGTACGTCAAAAGGTAATTGAGTAAGTCTCAATGGAGGGAAATTTACATATTTGTTAAGAACAGAGAAGATATCTAGTGTAAAATCCGCCTGTTCTCTGTAGGCAAGACGAATACGTTTGCTGGTTGATTGCAGGGAACGAAAATAGGTAGATTCTGAGCTGCTGGTAAATGAATCATTTTCGAAAAAATAATCATAGGGGAATTGCAATACCTTCACAAATGCCAAGATAGTTTCGTATTTTGGGGCGACGGAGCCATTTTCATATAGGGATAATGACTGTTTTGTTATTGAATGAGGGATAGCGCTAATTTCTTTGGCAAGATCGCTAAGAGTCATTTCATTAAAAAGTCTTGCTTTTTTTAGGCGTACTCCAGAAAAAATTTGTGCTTTCATTTTTGATCAACATCTTCATCTTTCTGCTTTAATGACAACAAACCAGGGGCTTGAATATCATGCTTTATGCCTGCTGATGATTCGAAAGGCAGCTTTCCTTTTAGTGTAATATCAGCAGGTTTTTCATATGAGGCAGATATATTTGAAACATCGTTGTTTTCCTGGTAGTAGGGTTCATGATAGATATATTTATTAAGATTGAGTTTTTTGGCTATCTCAAACGATTGATTCAACAAAAGGGCAGATATTTGCATTAAAAGTCCATGCGGAGCGGTATATTCGACAATTATCAACCTTGACTTCTTAAGAATTTCTGCATTTTCATCATTGCTGAACATTTTGTCAAATTCCGCCTGACAGGTTTCTTTTGAGAATAATTCTTCATTAGTTTGGGGAAATAAGCTGGGCTCCGAAGGAGTGAGTCCTTGATTTAATAGTTTTAATAAGGCTTGAATATATCCTGGTTTTTCTCTGTCTCTATTGTTTTGCTGACGTTCTAATGCAGTTTTATTAATGATGCAGTATGCAATATGATGCAGAGAATCAAGCATAAGAACCAAAGCCCATGATGATCTGGAAAATGGAACGAGCTTAATGGCATTATTGCTAGTGCTACTGATAATTGATTTAGCCAATTCTTCGCGGATAAGATCATTTGCAAAGAATCGAGAAGAATTGATAAATGTTGGATTATCCTTTTTGCTGGAGGGAAGAATGGATCCAAATACATTATTTAGCGTTTTAAGAATTAATAAGATATTGGGGCTAAGGGGGTTCGTAGAAAGTACTTGAGTATTATAAGGCTGAGGATGATTCATGTTTGAACTCCTTTCGGTAATACCAAATGTAATTACTATTATACCATAATGTCTATAAAACGTATATATTTCTTAAATTTGTCAAAAATTCAATTTTATAAAATAAATAAATCAAATGAAATTCGGGATGCAAGCTAATAAGAAGGGCGGATTTGTATGCAGAAAATTCGTAAGGCAGTCATTCCCGCCGCAGGCTTCGGCACCCGTTTCCTTCCGGAAACGAAGGCTATGCCCAAGGAGATGCTGCCTATTGTTGATAAACCGGCTATCCAGTATATTGTGGAAGAAATCCGCGCCAGCGGAATCGTGGAAATTCTTATTATTTCCGGTCATGCAAAGCGGGCTATCGAAGACCATTTCGATTCTTCTCCGGAGCTGGAGCAGCACTTGATGGAATCGGGGAAGCTGAAGGAGCTGGAAGAAATCCGGAAGATTTCCGACATCAAGGTGCACTACGTGCGCCAGCCTTATATGAGAGGTCTTGGTGATGCCATCCTCTGTGCCAGAGAATTTGTAGATGGAGAGCTCTTCGGCGTTATCCTGGGTGATGATATTGTATACACAGGAAATGGAGAGCCGGCACTGAAGCAGCTCATGGACCGTTACTATGAAACGGGAAGTACAGTAGTAGGCTGTCAGGTGGTACCGGAGGAGAAAGTATCTGCCTATGGCATTATTCAGGGAGAAAAGACGGAGAATCTAGACCTGCTGAAGGTAGTAGATATGATAGAAAAACCATCTATCAAGGAAGCACCCGGCCGGTTTGCCGCTTTGGGCAGGTATGTGATTACGCCGGAAGTCTTTGATATCTTGGAGCAGACAAAGCCTGGCAAGGGTGGAGAAATCCAGCTTACCGATGCCCTCCGTGTCATGGCCCGATGCGGGAATGTGTATGCCTATAATTTTACCGGCAAGCGATATGATACAGGCAATAAGCTGGGGTATCTGAAAGCGGTGGTGGAGTTTGCATTGCGGAGAGAAGATCTGGGAGAGGAATTCGGGGCGTATTTGAAGACGTTGGATATATGATATATAGAATTGAGATTTGAGATTTGAGTTTTGAGACCGCAGATGACTAGGTATTCAGACTCCAGACGATGAGACGGGAAGAGGAGTTTTGAGGAAAAGATTTGAGGATTGATGTGGGCCGGAGAATTGCAGACGGTCGGACTTCATGTTGACTGTGTTGCCTTTGGATTATTTTCCAAATTATAACGGAGCCACGTAATGAGGGTGGGCTCTGATGTTGCCCCTTTAAAATGATGGTGTAGGGAATTATGCTGCTTGTAGTGCCCTGGTCAATTTCTTTTATTATGGCAAAGGTGTTTTATAATGTTTTGTAACATGACAAGGTCGTTGTTAAGGGGATCAGAGCGTTGGAACTTTTATCTATAGTAGTACCTTGCTTTAATGAGGAAGCTACAATACCGATTTTTTATGATACGGTAGAGAAAATCAAGGGGCAGATTGATGCAGAAGTTGAATATTGTTTCGTGGATGACGGGAGTAAGGACAATACCCTCGCTATTTTGCGTGACCTGAATAAAAAATCGGGGGGGGTAGTCCGTTACATTTCTTTCTCTCGTAATTTTGGTAAAGAAGCAGCCCTTTATGCCGGACTTCAGATGGCGAAGGGCAATTATGTAGTAACTATGGATGTGGATTTGCAGGATCCTCCATCTTTGTTGCCTGAAATGTGGCAGATACTTCATAATTCGGATACGGATTATGATTGTGTGGCCACGCGAAGAACAACGAGGAAAGGGGAGCCGCAAATCCGCTCTTTTTTTGCGCGCCTTTTTTATAAGATTATCAATGAGCTGTCGGATACAGAGATTGTGGACGGAGCTAGGGATTATCGAATGATGAGCCGTCAGATGGTGGATGCGGTGATTCAAGATAGTGAGTATAATCGCTTTTCAAAAGGCATTTTCAGCTGGGTAGGGTTTCACACAAAGTGGCTGGCCTATGAGAATGTGGAGCGGAGCGCTGGAGAGACGAAGTGGTCTTTCTGGAAGCTTTTCAAGTATTCCATCGAAGGTATTCTGGCTTATACGACGGTTCCGCTTTATTTGTCTTCCGTCATGGGGATTCTCATGTGTGGGGTGTCGTTCATTGCACTGGTTTTTATTGTTATCCGTGCGCTGCTTTATGGGGATCCGGCGGCTGGGTGGCCTTCGCTGGTCTGCATTATTACGCTGCTGGGCGGTTTGATCCTGCTGGCTCTGGGGATTATGGGGCTTTATATAGCTAAGATTTATTTGGAAACGAAGAAGCGGCAGATTTTTATTGTAAGAGAAGAAAGATAAGGGGAATATGTTTATGTTGACCAAATTTAAGCATTACGGTTGGGATATTTGTGTTTTCCTGGCTATTTTTATCAGCATGTTTATTTTTTTTACAGGCGCACATCCATTGATAATTTATGATGGCGATGATTGGGCAAATCTTTCACATATGAGGCATTTTATTCCTATGTGGCATGGGTTTAATCCTATCAAAATTTTACCGGAGACATTAATGCCGCTTGTGGGGTATTTATCAGGATATGTGGTCACACCTATTGTCAAAAATTATGTGGTTTCGGTGACTATTGTATCAGCTCTGCTTGTAAGCAGTTTTATAACTATGTATATTTATCTCTTTAGTCGATTTATAGGTACTTTGGGTAATCAGAGTCGATATGGGGATGCTCTCATCTGCATTGTGTTGTTTTTATCTCATTTTTTCATCTTTAAGCAGAAAAGCGATTTGTCAAACTATCTGTTTAGATCATTCGATTTAACCTGTTATTTTCATTATCTGATTCCTGCCGTGCTTAATATTTCTTTAGTTCTTTATTTTTTTCGACATGAATTAAAGAAGGATAATGTGTGGACGGAAAATATGGTTAAAAACAGTATTTTGATTTTTATCTTATACTTAGGTATATTTTCGAATATTCTTCAAAGTGTGATTTTGGCTGTCTTTACTGGAGTGCTACTTTTGGGAAAAGAAGGGAAAAGACTATTTTTCCCTAAGGAGTGGAAACGAATTTTTAAGGAGAATCCGTTATATTGCTCTATCCTTATTGTCTGGTTTATATCACTCTTTTTTGAAGCTAGCGGTGGACGGGCCAGAAGTATAGCAACAGCAGGATTTATCTCGCCTGTGCTTGATACACTGAAAATTTTAGGTGAATCCCTGCGTCAGATTAATTTTATATTTTTGATTTTTTCTCTAGTTACTATTTTATTTACTATTTATTCAGCACGTCAGAATCACTCTGCATTTGCAGCTTGTGTTCTTAAAATTATCCGTATCTGTTTTACATGCATGTTTTTTGTTTTGATTTATCTTGTTTTAGTCTGTTCTAAGGCAAACCCTTTGTATATCGGCAGAGCTGATGTGGGAATAGGTATTTTGTTTTGGTATATTTTTATCTTTGGTGTGAGTCTTGCTTACCTGATACAGGAATATCCCAAATGCTTTTTAGCAGCACCAGTGATTGCTGTTATGGTTCTGGTGGAAACAGTTAATGGTCGAAGTGCATTTATGGAAAGTAATTTAGTAGGAGTATCTCCTCGTAATTGCTATGCAGTGAATATAGATATCCTTAATCAAATCCAGTTAGCAGATCAGAGGAATGTTAGTGAATTGGAATTGCATGTGCCGAAAGGCGACAATCGGGACAATTGGCCACATCCTGATTATATGGGAAAGAACATTTGTCAAACCTTATATCGCGATGGGATTATTTCAAGAACTTTCGACATACAGATTGTCCCTGATATCAATATGAATAAAAAATATCATATTCCTATTCCGTAAAATAAAGGCTCTTCACGGAAATTTGGGGGATGAATAATTTTTAGACAAAGAATGGAATCGGATAAGGGTAAAGAAATAATCCATGTTTCGGTACCCATACCCGATTCTTTTTAGTACCTTGATCTTATTATTGAACCCTTCCAGCTTCCCTGTATTAATCGGATGCAGTGCATGGGCAGCTAAGCCTTGGATTCGCTTTTGTTTTTGCCGGGCAAATTTCACCAATGCAGGAATCCCGCTCTCCAGTCCAGCCTGAATCCATTTTGCCCATCCGGCAAGAGCTTCTTCATAGTCAGTCAATGTGAACAGACGAGTCATCTCCTGCTTCATGG
>ERZ791871.1626-NODE-1626-length-18546-cov-8.083987_pt1 | contig 18546 bp, 12 predicted proteins | sample MGYA00510280_ERZ791871 | MGnify/ENA primary metagenome ERZ791871 (study PRJEB30046, sample SAMN00792111) | human gut metagenome | study: EMG produced TPA metagenomics assembly of the A metagenome-wide association study of gut microbiota in type 2...
GCTCCGACTGCTAACGAAGGTGTGGAAGTAGCAGCAATTAAGGTTATCGCTGGCGAAGGCAACGTGACGATTGCCGGTGCTCAGGGCAAGAAAGTTGTCATCAGCAACATCTTGGGCCAGGTAGTGGCTAACACGGTTGTTTCTTCTGACAACGCTACAATCGCTGCTCCGCAGGGTATCGTAGTTGTAGCTGTTGAAGGTGAAGAAGCTGTAAAAGCTATCGTTAAATAACGGTTGATACTAAAAAACAATACTGTCTATCGTAAGGGCGGTTCACGTACCGCCTTTACAGACATATGACATTTTATAATCAAATAATTCTAAATATCACCGTGCGGTATTTCCCGGATAGCCGGCCTTGCAGCCATTGCCTGGGAGCGACCAATTACCCCGCGAGGGGGAACAAGCGGTGAATATTAATACTAAAGTTAATGAAATTATAAAAAGTTCTTCTGCCCTTCCTTCTGTGAAGACCGGAGGCAGACAAAAAACAAGCCCCTGCAATCGTTTGGTTGCAAGGGCTTCGTTATATGATTACGTTGCAGTTCTTCTTGATCCTTCAAGGTGAAGATTCAACTTAGAAGTGTAACTTAGCCGGAAAGTTTCAACATTCTATCGCATTATGAACGCTTTAGGATGTCGGATCGAATTGTCGATGTCGTTGTAAATGGGGCGATAGACAATATTGATCCCCTTTCCCCAACAAAGCCTCGTCCTCTTTTGTTATATTTATACGAAAGATAAAACTCAAATAGTAAAAGTATGGAAATTGTAAAAGTAGTAGGACGAGAAGTTCTTGATTCACGTGGTAACCCGACTGTTGAAGTAGATGTACATTTGGCTTCCGGCGCTTTTGGCCGTGCAGCTGTTCCCTCTGGTGCCTCTACCGGTGAAAACGAAGCAATCGAGCTTCGTGATGGCGACAAAAAACGCTATGGTGGCAAAGGCGTTCTGAAAGCTGTCGATAATGTAAATAATGTAATTGCTCCCGCTATCCTGGGCATGAGCGCCCTGAACCAGCGTGAGGTCGACCATAAACTGATTGAACTCGACGGTACGAAGACAAAGTCTAATTTAGGCGCCAACGCCATGTTAGGCGTTTCTCTGGCTGTTGCCAAGGCGGCAGCTAACTATTTGGACCTGCCTCTTTACCGTTATATCGGCGGGACGAATGCATATGTATTGCCTGTCCCGATGATGAATATTATCAATGGCGGTTCGCATTCTGATGCCCCGATCGCTTTCCAGGAATTTATGATCCGTCCGGTTGGAGCTTGCTGTTTCCGTGAAGGTTTGCGTATGGGGGCCGAAGTCTTCCATGCTTTGAAGAAGGTGTTGCACGATCGCGGCCTGAGTACGGCTGTCGGTGACGAAGGTGGTTTCGCTCCTGCTTTGGATGGAACGGAAGACGCTTTGAACTCCATCATGGCCGCTATTAAAGCTGCCGGATACGAGCCGGGTAAGGATGTGACGATCGCTATGGACTGTGCTTCTTCCGAATTCTATCATGATGGCGTATACGATTATACGAAATTTGAGGGAGCCAAAGGTGCTAAGCGTACTGCCGAGCAGCAGGTCGCTTATTTGTCCGAATTGGTTGCTAAATACCCGATCGACTCTATCGAGGACGGCATGGACGAAAACGACTGGGCCGGTTGGAAACTGTTGACTGAAGCGTTGGGAAGCAAATGCCAGTTGGTCGGTGACGACCTGTTCGTGACAAACGTAGAATTCCTGAAGAAAGGCATTGAGGAAGGCTGTGCCAATTCTATTCTGATCAAGGTGAACCAGATCGGTACGTTATCCGAAACACTGGATGCAATCGAAATGGCACACCGTAACGGTTATACTTCCGTCACTTCGCATCGTTCGGGTGAGACTGAAGATGCTACGATCGCCGATATCGCTGTTGCTACCAATAGCGGACAGATCAAAACCGGTTCTTTGAGCCGTTCGGACCGTATGGCGAAATACAACCAGTTGCTCCGTATTGAAGAAGAGTTGGGTGACTTGGCTGTTTATGGGTATAAGACTTACAAGAAGTAAGAATCTCTGTTAATGATTTAGATGTAAGTGAAGAGGGTTGCGTCAGTTTTTGGCGCAACCCTCTTTTTTTATTTATTTTCTCCATCTTTCGATTAACCGGCCTATCTCTCCGATCCAGAGAACCAGAGAAGTCGAACCGATAATGGTTCCCCAGTCTTTCCAAGATAACGGGACGACACTGAACATTTCGCCGCCGAACGTGACGATCAGATATTGCCCGGCGATGATAAGCAGGGCCACCGTCAGGAAACTCTTGCTCTCTTTCAGGTTGGCGAATGCCGAGCGGTCTTCCATAAACGCTTTTGCATTGAACATATTCCAGAATTGAAGCATCACGAAGAAACTGAAGAACCAGGATAGGTCGTGCGGCGTCAGTCCATCCTGTGCATGGAAGCGGAGCAATAACCCCATCAAAACGATTACGAATGCGAGACCGACACCGAAAATGTTGTAAGCCATCGGGCGGGTAATGATAAAGTCGCCGTCCTTACCGCTTCGGCGGGGTTTGTCTTTCATCACCCGTTCGTTAGGCGGTAGCGAAGCCAGTGCACCGGCGGCAAATGTATCCATAATCAGGTTTACCCAAAGCATCTGGGTGATCGTGAGCGGAGATTCGGTTCCTAACAGGGAGCCCAATAAGACGATCAGACAGGCCGCCACATTGATTGTCAACTGGAACAACAGGAATTTCTGGATGTTCCGGTACAGGGAACGTCCCCACATCACCGCACGGGTAATGCTACTGAACGAGTTGTCTATGATCGTGATGTCGCTTGCCTCTTTTGCCACGGAGGTTCCGTCTCCCATAGATAGTCCGACCTGTGCGGCTTTCAGGGCCGGGGCGTCGTTGGTACCGTCACCTGTGACGGCCACTACGGCTCCTTTTTGTTGCAACAATTGTACCAGGCGTTGTTTGTCAGTCGGGCGGGCGCGGCACATGATCTTCAAGTCGAGCACGCGATCCAGCGCTTCTTCGTCAGTCAAGGCTTCGAAGCCTGGGCCGGTGATGATGTTGCGTTCGGTGTCTCCGGTCTTCCAGGTTCCGATCTGCCGTCCGATCTCTTTAGCCGTTCCCGGAGTGTCGCCAGTCACGATCTTGATGTCGATGCCGGCATCAAGGCAACTTTGGACAGCAGCCGGAACATCAGCACGGACAGGGTCGGAAATAGCGACGATACCTAAATAAGTAAGGTCCGTCTTGTGCAGTCGTCCGTTCACGAAGAATGTGGCATCCTGCCCGTCTTCCAGTATCTGATAGGCGAATCCCAACGTACGCATAGCTTGGTTCTGATAGTCCAGCAGTTGCTTTTCGATACCGGCTTTGCATTCTTCTACCGGTTTGTAGGTCCCGTCGATAGCCACCCGATTGCTGTTCGCCAGTACGATTTCCGGGGCTCCTTTGACATACAGCACGCGTTTGCCCAATAAGGATGATTGTACGACTGTTGCCATATATTTCCGTTCGGTGGAGAATGTCAGTTGGTCCAGTATCCGATCATTTTCTCTTATTTCCAGATAATTCTGATGTTGGCTGTTCAACCATAGCAGCAAGGCTGCTTCCGTCGGGTTCCCCAATGTTTTTATCTTTTCTTCGGAGAAATCGAGGAAGGCAGTCGAATTGACTGATATTCCTTCTTTGATTAGCACGCTCAGTTCATCGTTTACCAATTTCTGGTCTTTCAGGTTGTAAAAGTTCGTTTGATATACCTGCATCTGGTTTTGCGTAAGTGTCCCGGTCTTATCGGTACAGATAACCGTGGTAGCCCCCATTGTTTCGCAGGCATGCATTTTACGGACTAGATTGTTTGTTTTCAGCATGCGGTTCATGCTGAGTGCAAGGCTGAGTGTCACGCTCATCGGCAAGCCTTCCGGTACGGAAACGACGATTAACGTGACGGCTACCATAAAGATATTCAGGATGTGCGAGATCAAGTCCATGACCGGCATCCCGGATGAGGACAGCAAGACTTTTGTCAGCAGCGCAATGAAAGTGATGGCAGCAATCGCATAGCCGGCTTTACTGATCACCTTTGCCAACCCTGCCAGCTGCATCTGCAACGGTGTGTCGATATTATTTTCTATCTGCGAGCCTTCATACACTTTCCCGTATCCGGTTTCATCGCCGACTTTCTCCACTGCCATTACACCGTGTCCGTCAACGACGGTCGTTCCGCGCATGACAACATTGGACGGGTAGGTCGCTTCTTCGTCGAAGTCGGCTTCATTTGTCGTCTTGCTGATGATCGGTTCGCCGGTCAGTGTCGATTCGTTAATCTGGAGGGAGATTGCTTCCAATAAATGTCCGTCGGCCGGGACCTCTTCTCCCGTTTCAAGTACGACTATATCGCCGACGACAACCTCTTTTCGCGGAATTTGGCAGATATTCCCTTCACGGATCACCTTCACGAAAATATCATCATTGACCGTGTTTAAAACATTGAATGCCCTGTTTGCTTTGACTTCGAAAAAGAAGCCGACACAAGATGCCAACATGATTGCAAAGAATATGCCGATCGGTTCGAGGAAGGCAGTGAAACCTTTAGCCTCCGGTCCCCAACAATGTACGCCGGCGATAATCATGGATAAGAACCATGCTACCAATAGGATCTTGATAATCGGGTCATTGAATTTTTCAAGAAATTGGCTCCATAGAGAGGCTTTCTCTGGAGGAGTGAGGATATTTTCGCCGTGAAGGCGCCTGCTTTCTTCTACTTCTTGTTTGGTTAATCCTTGATACTGATGTTTTTTCTCCATAAAATTATTAATCTGTTTCAGAAAATTGAAGGGACAAATAAAGCAAAGTTAAGGGACATATACAAATGCAAGTAGTTAATGTTTGAAATCGAATCGTAATCAAGTCTTTGTTTTTAAGGTAATTTAATGATAAACGAATAAACCTTTCAAGGCTTAGAATTGTCTTATATATACATAGGCAAATAATAGTGTTTAGTTATTTAAGGTTATATGAGAAACATTAGGTTATTCTTTTTTGTAGGGATTGTTCTTTTTTTCGGGGGACAATCCCTTTATTCTCAAAGTAAGAAGGAAAGGGAAGAACAGAAAGCAAAAGAAATAAAGGAAATGATAGAAAACGGCCGGTTTACGATCGAGGTAGATCGGGCGTTACCAATGGGAGGACGTACGGTTCATCTGACGACTCCTTATTCTCTTGAAATGCGCGGTGATTCGGCGATTTCTTATCTGCCTTATTTCGGTAGGGCATATTCTTTACCGTATGGTGGAGGTGACGGGATGCGTTTTGAAGAATCAATTACCGATTATCAATCAACCTTCGATAAGAAGGGGACCGCTCGAATTAAATTCGTAGCCCGTACCAAAGAAGATACTTTCCGTTTCGATGTGCAAGTATTTTCAAATGGTTCCGCGATCATAAGCGTAACGCCGACTAATAGGCAGAATATCACATACCAGGGAGAACTGGCTCCGAAGAAGGAGGATTGAGCAGACGCCCCTGCCGCGCATTTCGTTCTGAAATACGTTTATTTACCTTGGCTGTAAATTCAAAATTCTTAAGCCCCCAATCTGGTGCAATCAGCAACTCTTTAGGGGATTGTGATACGAACCTCTCTACGACAATAGAGGGGTTTAATCGTTCTATGAAGTCAATGACCAAGTCGATGTATTCATCGGCGGTATAGAGATGAAACTGTTCGGGGTGTTCCGCCTGTTCCCTAGCCATGCGCGTGCCTCGGATAAGTTGCAACTGGTGAAGCTTCAGTGTTGTGAGTGGAAGGGCGGACAGGATGTCGGCATGGTGTAATATCTCTTCCCTGCTTTCTCCCGGAAGGCCTAAGATCAAGTGGGCTCCCGTGTATATGTTCCGGGCCGCTGTGCGGCGGATGGCCTCTTCCGATTCGGCATGTGTATGTCCCCGGTTGATACGGGTTAAAGTACGGTCCAGCGTGCTCTCCAGGCCATATTCGATCATTACGAACTTCTTTTGGGATAAAGCGGAGAAATAATCCAATAGTGCGTCCGGCATACAGTCCGGGCGTGTTCCGACGATCAGTCCGACGACATCCGGACAGGCGAGTGCTTCTTCATATTTAGAAATCAACGAATCCAGTTCGTCATACGTGTTTGTATAGGCTTGGAAATAGGCCAGATATTTCATCTCCGGATATTTGCGGGAGAAAAAGCGAACGCCCTCTTCCAGTTGTTCCGTTACACTTTTTTCTGTATGGCAATATTCCGGGCTGAACGTCTGATTGTTGCAGTAGGTACAACCGCCGAAACCTTTCGTCCCGTCGCGGTTCGGACAGGTAAAGCCGGCATTGATTGATATCTTTTGCACTTTATAAGGAAATACTTCCCGCAGGAAATCTCCGAATTCACGATATGGTTTGCTGTTTTCCATAGGGGCAAAGATAATAAATCCGCAAGAATGTAGTAACTTTGCAATCCGTTCTAACTGAAATATTAAGATAAAAATAGAATCATACATGAAACGATTAGGGTTTGGTGCTTTACTTTCGTTCTTGCTGGTTGGGAGCCTGGCAGCCCAGAATGGGAGCAAACGTGTCGATTTAAAAGAAATTACAGACGGTCAGTTCCGCCAGGTTACTAATATTGGAGAAATGCGTTCTATGCCTGACGGCGAGCATTATACGGCGATGAACGATGCTCGCAACATGATTATAAAGTATTCTTATCGTACTGGAAATCCGGTCGATACTTTATTCAATACAGAGAAAGCGCGTGAGTGTACGTTTGACAAGTTCGACGGATACACGATTAGCAGTACCGGACACCATATTCTTGTATGGCGCGATACGGAACCTATCTATCGCCGTTCATTCAAGGCGAATGTGTATGACTACGATGTGCGCCGTAATTATGTGAAACCGATTTCAGATTCGAAAGGCAAGCAGATGATTCCGACATTCTCGCCGGACGGGAGGATGGTCGCTTATGTGAGTGACAATAATATATGGATTCGTAAATTCGATTATGATACAGAGGTCCAGGTGACGAAAGACGGTGAAATGAATAAAATCCTGAATGGCATTACCGATTGGGTCTATGAAGAAGAGTTTGCCGTAACGAACCTGATGGCTTGGTCTCCGAACAGCGAGCAGCTGGCTTTTGTGCGTTTCGACGAATCGGAAGTTCCCGAATATTCGATGCAGATGTTCGGAGAGGGATTATATCCCGGCTATTATAATTATAAATATCCGAAGGCTGGTGAGAAGAATTCGAAAGTTACGTTGCATTCTTATGACGTGACGACGAAGGATACAAAAGAATTGAAAGTTCCGGTAGAAGCGGACAGCTATATTCCGCGGATTGTTTTTACGAATAATGACGATCAGTTGGCTGTGATGACCTTGAACCGTCATCAGAATGTTTTCAATATGTATTATGCGAATCCGAAAAGCGGTGTTTTCCGTTTGATCCTGCGTGATGAAAATAAGGCTTATGTCGATTCGGAATGGTTGAACTCCATCCATTTCTATGCGAACAGTTTCTCATATGTAAACGAACAGGATGGTTATGCGCATATTTATCTGTATTCTCCTACGGGTGTCATGCAGCGCCAGGTGACGAAGGGCAATTGGGATGTGACTGCGTTTCTGGGTTATGATGAAGCGACAAAGACGGTCTATTATGAATCGGCCGAAGAAAGTCCGATCCGGCGTGCTATATATAAAATCGATGCGAAAGGAGTAAAGACGAAACTTTCCACACAGGAAGGAACGAATAATGCAACATTCAGCGATAACTTCGCTTATTATGTAAATCAATATTCAAATGCAAATACGCCGGTTAAAATCACCGTAAACGAGACGAAGTCGAATAAAGTCCTGCGTGTCCTGCAGGATAATGCCCGTTTAGTCGATAAGCTGGCTGGCTATTCATATGCCGAGAAAGAATTTATCAAAGTGCGTACAGCTTCCGATTATGAACTGAATGCATGGATCGTGAAGCCGGTCGATTTCGACGAGTCGAAAAAATATCCAGTTCTGATGTTCCAGTACAGTGGCCCGAACTCCCAGCAGGTATTGGATAAATATAGCTTTGACTGGGAACAATATCTGGCGGCTAACGGGATCATTACGGTTTGTGTGGACGGACGTGGTACAGGAGCCCGCGGAGAAGCCTTCCGTAAATGTACCTATCTGCGGATGGGTGAACTGGAATCCAAGGACCAGGTGGAAGCGGCACAGGCTTTAGGCAAATTGCCGTTTGTCGACAAGAACCGCATGGCTATCTGGGGATGGAGCTTCGGCGGTTACAATACGCTGATGGCCATGAGTGTTGGCAATGGAACTTTCAAAGCCGGTATTGCTGTTGCACCTCCTACCGATTGGAAATATTACGATTCTGTCTATACGGAACGTTTCATGCGTACGCCAAAAGAAAATTTTGAAGGGTATGCCGCTACTTCACCGATCCGTCTGGCGAAGGATTTGCAGGGGAAGTTGTTGTTGATTCATGGCACAGCCGACGATAATGTGCATTTCCAGCAGACAATGGATTATGCTGAGAGCTTAGTACAAGCCGGTAAACAGTTTGAAATGCAGGTTTACAAAGACCGTAATCATAGTATCTACGGTGGAAACACCCGCTATCATCTGTATACCAGAATGTCTAACTTTTTATTTGATAATTTGTAACTTATAATGTCAGAACATTTGAGAAAGCCGGATTGGCTAAAAATCCGGCTGGGTGGGAACGAACAGTTCACACGGACAAAAAGCATCGTTGAATCCCACTGTCTGCATACTATCTGCACCAGCGGAAAATGTCCGAATATGGGAGAGTGCTGGAGCAGAGGGACGGCTACCTTTATGATTGCGGGAGATATCTGTACGCGTTCTTGCCGTTTCTGCAATACGTTGACTGGCAAGCCGCTCCCGTTGGACCCGAAGGAGCCTGTGAATGTGGCGGAAAGTATCCGGCTGATGAATTTGAAACATGCGGTCATTACTTCTGTTGACCGGGATGATTTGCCTGATTTGGGTGCGCAGCATTGGGTGGATACGATCCGTACGATAAAAGCGGTTAATCCTGAAACGACAGTAGAGGTCTTAATCCCCGACTTTCAGGGACGGTTGGAACTGGTGGATAAAGTGGTGGCAGCCGCTCCCGAAATAATATCCCATAATATGGAAACCGTTCGCCGTATCAGTCCCGAAGTGCGTAGTGCCGCGAAGTACGAAGTGAGCCTTTCCGTGCTTGCGCGTATAGCTGCACAAGGCGTTGTTGCCAAGACCGGTATAATGGTAGGCTTAGGTGAAACAGTCGAGGAAGTTTGCGAATTGATGGATGACGTGCGGGCTGCCGGTGTCTCCGTCTTGACAATCGGGCAATACTTGCAGCCAAGCCGGAAAAATATTCCGGTAAAAGAATACGTTACGCCCGAACAGTTTGAGTCTTATAAATCAATTGCTTTACAAAAAGGGTTCAAAAAGGTGGAAAGCGCTCCACTGGTCCGTTCCTCTTATCACGCTGAAAAACACGTATGATGGCGAAAACATTTCTCTGTACAGTTTGTTATGTTATAAAGGGAAAAAAGGTGGAAAGGGTATGAACAAAGTGAAGAGGAGCCTGGATAATCAGGCTATAGGCTTAGTGCCACTGTTGCTGTTTATGTTTTTGGATAATTATTTTTCATATTTGTTATCCTTCATAATCGGTGTTACCTTTTGTTTCGTTTGTATTTTCTTGTTTCAGATCCTGAGTAAGGATAAGGTTTATCAATTTTTGTTGTTACCGGCTGCGACAACATTAGTTCTTTATTCGATTTTTCTTTGCCTTCGGCTTGAACCGGTGTTGTTTATTTATTCTCCGTTGATAACAGAAGTGTTGTTGGTTGTGGTATTGGCGTTTTTGGGGTTTGCCAAGCGGACAATATTGCGACGGATCCGGACTTCTCAGCATCCGACCTACAAGCGGACATTGATGCGTACTACGTTAAATGAATTCTTTTTTGTCGCCCAGCTCATCCAGAACCTTTATACATTGCATCTGTTCATTATTTTGGTATACAGTATTCTGCCCGAAACGATGCAGAGCGTGCGTATGGAGCGTTTTTTATACAGAGAGCTTGGGATCGTTATCGGAGTATTTTTGATTCTATATGAACAGATAAGGATTTCGATGATGCAAGGTAGCCTTCGGAAAGAAATGTGGTTACCTGTTCTGAACGATGGTGGAAAGGTGATAGGTTGCATAGCTCGATCCGTAAGTCGTTCGTTACCAAAAAAGTATTATCATCCTGTCGTACGTGTGGCTGTTATTTATCAGGGAATGCTTTATCTGGTAAACAGAGGGAAGAAGTCTTTTGTATCTCCGGATACGATCGACTATCCGTTCTACAGCTATGTTTTGTTCCGTCATAGTATAGAAAGTACGGTGCGTGAAACAATGGGTGGCTTGGGTGAAAAAGAAGATGTCATGCCCCGCTTCCTGATTCGGTACACATTTGAGAACGAAAAGGTGAAACATCTGGTGAACTTGTATGTGATGTGTGTGCATTCAGAAAAGGTCATGGATCAGATCAAACAACCGAACGGAAAGCTCTGGACTTCCAAACAGATTGAAGAAAATCTGGGTTCGGGTGTTTTCAGCGAATATTTTGAACAGGAGTTTGCTTATTTGCAAAACACGGTCCTGCTGGCAGAAAATTTCTGCTGTGCTGGTTGTTAGAATCGATAAGGAGGTATGTCAGAACAAATTACTGTTTACTGAAAGATCGTGATGAAAGATGTTTTGACACCTTCTTATCGGTTCCCCAATTCAATAACTTCCAAATCCTTGATCTGTTTCCCGTCTATAACGAAACGTACCAGAGTCCTTACCTGATGAAACCCGCTTTTACCGGCTGCTCCCGGATTTATATACAAACAATTCAAACTTCTGTCGAAAGCGACTTTCAGGATATGCGAATGTCCGGCAATGAAAAGATTAGGGCGGGTGTCGTACAGTTCTTTCCGGATAAGCGGGTTATAACGTCCGGGATAGCCTCCTATATGTGTCATCATCACGTTTACTTCTTCAACTTTGAAATGAGCGACCTGCGGATATTGCAGCCGAAGCGATTGCCCGTCGATGTTGCCATATACGGCACGAAGCGGTTTCAAGGCAGCCAGGCGTGCCGCCAGTGTGTCCGAACCGATATCTCCAGCATGCCAGATCTCGTCACATTCCGAGAAATATTCCATGTACTTGTCGTCCCACCAGGCGTGGGTATCTGAAAGAAGTCCTATTTTAAGCATAACAATTTCTTTTATCCCACAAAAGTATTTATATTTACCGACCGAAGATAATAATACGATGGAGAATTCACATAAATACTTTAAACGTGATATTAGCTGGTTGTCCTTCAACTATCGCGTTTTGCTGGAAGCGGAGGATGAAACGCTCCCTATCTATGAGCGTATCAAGTTCCTGTCGATCTATTCGTCCAATCTCGAAGAGTTTTACGAAATAAGGGTTGCCGAGCACCGGGGAGTAATCATGAAAAAGAACTTCACCGAAGAAAGCGGGGCGGAAGCCGAAGAGACGCTTGCCGAAATCACGGAAGAGGTGAACCGACAGCAGCGCGAATACTATCGCATATTCTCCAAAGTATTGCAGGAATTGAACCGGCAGGATATTTACCTGTATCAGGACAGCCGGCCGGAACCGTTTCATGAAGAATTCGTGCATAACTTTTTCAATGAAGAGGTGTTCCCTTTTCTCTCGCCGGTCATGATACAAGCGGGGGATATCCGTACGTTCATACGCGACCGTCGTCTTTATCTGGTGATCCGGATGGTGAAAAAGAGCAAGCGGATGGCGGAGCCGGATTATGTGCCGGACTATTATTATGCCCTGATGAAAATCCCGTATGCGAAAGTACCTCGTTTTATCGAATTGCCTACGCATGAAGGAAAACACTATATCATGTTTATCGACGATATTATCCGGGCCAATTTGTCCAGTATCTTCCCCGGTTATGTGGTGGAGAGTTGTTATAGCATCAAGATTTCACGGGATGCCGATATTTACCTGGATGACGAGAAAGGCGGGAATATCGTGGAAAACATTCGTAAGAAAGTGAAAAAGCGCAAGATCGGTGCCTTAAGCCGATTTATGTATGACAGCAATATGCCCGATGATTTCTTGGCGTTTATATGCAATGCTTTTGGTATTACCACAGACGATCTGGTATTGGGAGGACGGTATAACAATTTGCAGGATCTGATCAAACTGCCGAATCCAAGAGGAAAAGAACTGGAGCAGCAGGTCCCGTCTCCCATGCGTGTGCCTTTTCTGGACGAGATGGGCTCTGTCTTCCGGGCGGTGAAAAAACGGGATATCCTGTTGCATTTCCCCTATCAGTCTTTCGACTACCTGATCCGCTTCCTGATGGAGGCGGCTTTTGATCCGAAAGTAGATGAGATCAAAATCACGCAATACCGGGTGGCAGAGAATTCGGCTGTTATCAACACGTTGATCAGTGCTGCTCAGAACGGGAAGAAGGTGACGGTCTTTGTGGAGTTGAAAGCCCGTTTCGACGAAGAGAACAATATGAGTACGGCCGAACGGATGGAGCAGGCGGGTATTCGCATCATCTATAGCATTCCCGGTCTGAAAGTACATGCAAAAGTGGCGGTTATTCTGCGGAAAGATACGGAAGACGGCTGCAAGCGGCGGGATTTTGCCTATTTGAGTACCGGCAATTTCAATGAAAAAACGGCACGCATCTATTCCGATATGGCGTTGCTGACTTCGAATGCGGAATTGATAACCGATATAAACAAAGTGTTTGCGGTGCTGGAAGGGAAGCTGGCCGGACCGACATTCCGCCATCTGCTGGTCGCCCGCTTCAATATGGTGCCGGAACTGACTCGCATGATCCATCGGGAGATTGAGCACGTGAAGGCCGGACGTAAAGGACGCATCGTGTTGAAGATGAACGGACTGCATGACCAGAATATGATCAATGAATTGTATAACGCAAGCGAGAACGGGGTGGAAATCGATCTGATTGTCCGGGGAATTTGTTGCCTGGTTCCGAACCGTCCGTTCAGTGCGAATATCCGGGTGACCCGTATAGTGGATATGTTTCTGGAACATTCCCGCATCTGGTACTTCTATAATGACGGCGAGGAAGATTTGTTCCTGACTTCCGCCGATTGGATGCGCCGGAACTTGAATCGCCGTATAGAGACGGCTTTTCCGATTCTGAATGCGGAAATCAAGCAATGCATTATAGATATTCTGAAAATACAGTTGCAAGATAATGTGAAAGCCTGTCTGATCGACGAACACCTGCATAACAATTTCAAACGGGATGACAACCCGGTGAAAGTCCGGGCACAGTTGGCTATTTATGAATATCTGAAAAATAAAATGTAGCTGTTATGGATCTTCCTTCTACGATCTTGAGTAAGGATAATTATGGCAAAAGTCGGTGGACACCTACGGCAACCGTAGCCGCTCGCCTATGGCAGGAGTAGATGCCCACCTATGGCAGCCATAGATGAGCACCTACGGCTACCATAGGAAAATATCTGTTGAAAGCCGTTAGAGTTCTCCCGGTCTTTCATCTTCGCCACTGCCACCGCTACTTAGAACCTTGCCGATGTAAAGGGGTGTATATATCAATGTACGGGGAGATTTCAGAAATGTGTTGTTGTTGCTGTAATACGTTTCGATCTCCAGCCGGTATGTCCCATCCGTAAGGCTGGCTGGGACGACCAGTATGACGCGCCCCGGATCGTTGATCGTCAGCGAAGCGATCGTTGCCGCCACCGCGTCTGTTTCGACATTGACGAACTTGATGCTTCCGATGCCCGACCCGTCGGCGTTGAGGCTGCGGATCTTCTTGCCCGTGATGTCGATCGTGTTGCCCGGTGTCATGAATCCGTCCGTGCGTCCGGTGGCCGAGTCGGTCACCAGCCCGATGTGTGCGCCGCCTGAGTCGAGCACGTTGCCTGAAAAGACGGGCAGTACCGTTTCCAGTTCCTTACGGAAGCCAGTCGAGGGGTTGATGTTCACATACGGTTTGTGCTTGGTGCGGTCCACCACGCCGTCCGTCCCGATGAACGAGCCGGGCAGGGCCGGTGCGTAGAGCGTCGAGCCGGTGTTGACGGTGTTGCCCTGGCAGACCGATTCGATGATTTTCTTGTCATACAGGGTGATGACGCCGATGACTGTCTCGCGGTTGTAGGCCGTTTCCTTCACGATGTCGTCGGCGAGGTTGTCGACCGTCTTCGGAAGGAGGGTTTTCACTGTGGCGATGTAGTCGTTCGTCACGTCTTTTGTCAGAAGGTTTTCGGTGAGGTCGAAGAACCATTTGTAGCTTTTTGTAGCCATATTGTTTGTATTTATGTTGAAGGCAAACTTACCTTTTTATATTGGATTATGGCTTTGAATATCAATATATTTATTATGTTGTTCAACACGTAAGCGAAGTGGGAGGCGGTTGATAGGCGTGACATGTGGTCGGGCGGATAGGCGTGACTGCTCCGTCCGGCCGGAATCCCCTGGAAAGTGTCTAATATATTTACACCGCTGTCAAATAATTAGACACTTCTGATGGCCTTGCATTGTTGCAAGGTGTTGTATATTATATAATTATGTGTATTGGCATGTTTTTTGCCCTTGTTTCAAGAGTCGTAACTTTAATTAGATGGTATCATGCTTGCACTTTATCTGAAAATCGCTTTCCGCAATATGTGGAAATACAAGACGCAGTCGCTGACCGGTATTTTCGGATTGGCCTTCGGACTTGCCTGTTTCGTCCCGGCGCTCTATTGGTTGCGTTATGAGACGTCGTATGATGGTTTCTATCCTGATGCTGATCGCATTTATCGTGTTTACTCGTTTGACAAACAGGCAGGCAAGACAAACGATATGGTGTCGGGCATTCTGGACCGGAAACTGCATGACCGGTTTCCTGCCATGCAGACCTCTACCGTCTTTTTTATCGATCAAAATGACTGCAAGACCGAAGGGACGCCCTACGTTCGATTGCTTACGCTTTTTACGGACAGCGCTTTTTTAGATGTTTTTCCGCAGACGATCGTGAGTGGCGACGCCTGGCATCCGTTGCAGGTCGCCAATAATATGATCCTGACGGAGACGGTTGCCGTACGTTTGTTCGGGGACGTGGAAAAGGCTGTCGGACAGTCTGTAAAAAGTACAGGCCTGACTCAATATGATCCGCCTTATACCGTTACGGCAGTCATTAAAGATCCTCCAGGCAACACTAATTTGTCGTTTGAGGCTATTCTTTCGCATGAACAGATAAAGATGCATAAGACCTTTGTGGATGAATCCGGGAAGGCGATATGGAATTTTGCCTCTTTACAGATGTATGCGAAGTTGCCTCCTTATACGGATGTCGGTCGCCTTGCCGGTCAATTGCGTGATTATCCTTCGCGGTCACTGGCGAACGAGAATGTCGAAATACGGATGTTGCCGATAGGAGACGTACGCTACCGGCTGAAGGATGAGGCTCCGTTTACACTGAATTTCATACGTCTGTTCGTTGTCGCCGGAATATTGTTGCTTTTCAGCGCCTTGTTTAACTTCCTGAATCTGCATCTTGATCTTTTTCGTCAACGCATGCGCGAGTTGCGTCTGAGGGCTGTGAATGGAGCGTCGGGCGGACAGCTTATCGGGCAAATATTGTTTGAATTGACTTGTGCCATTCTTTTGGCGTTGCTTCCGGCCTGCTATTTGGTGGTGGCTGTCAATCCGGTCTTTTCCGGATTGCTGGAGATTTCGATGGAGATGCCGCGGGTATTAGGGCTTTTTGCCCTCTGCGGAGTAGGAGTGATGCTATTGGTGCTCCTTGTCGGTTCTGTCCTTTTTTGGCGGTTAAGCCGGTTGGCTGTCCGGCCGCGGGCGGAAAGGAAGACGACCGGGCAATTGGGCTTGCAGCGCGTAGCCGTTACCTTGCAATTGGCTGTCAGTATCCTGTTTATTGTCGCTGCGTGGGTGGTGATGTTGCAAATGCGTTTCGTCAATCACAAGGATCTGGGCTTCGATCGCAATGGGATTGTCTATTTGTCCGGCATACAGCTTTTTATTAATGAGGATGTGCGGGTGGCCTTATTGAAGGAGCTGGCTTCGATCCCGCAAGTCGGGAATGTGACGGATACCTATTTTACGCCGAAGCACAGTGCGACTCCTTCCGACATAAAAACGGATATCGAGTGGCCGGGGAAGACGCAATCCGAAAAATCGGCATTCTGTGTCGTGCCGACCGACAGCCGGTTTGCCGAAACCTTCAAGGTCAACATGCTTCAAGGGGAGTGGTTGGGTGAAGGCGGAGAGCGTAATGTCGTGCTCAACGAGGAAGCTGTCCGGGCGATGGGGCTTGAGGAGCCGGTGGACACCGTTATCCGCATGACATTGAATGAGCCGGAAGAATACCGGGTGGTCGGTGTTGTGAAGGATTTCCATCTCTTTTCGCTTCGTAGCCGCATTCTTCCAACGATCTTCTTCCCATCGGTTTATCCGACAAACAGTCTGTATGTCCGTGCTGTGCCGGGGCAGGAGCAGGAGGCGATCCGGCGGATAAACGCAGTGTTGCCCGCGATAGATGCCTCTTTTGTAGATGTTCATCCGATACGGTTAAGCGAGATGTATGACCGTCTGAATTATTCGGAGCAAGCCGGCTTGAAGATGTTTTCCGTCCTGGCGATCGTTTGCCTGCTGATCTCGTTGTTCGGCATTTATGCTGTAGCCTCAGCCTCCACGCAGCGCCGGCGCAAGGAGGTCGCTGTCCGTAAAGTGGTGGGGGCCAGGGTGGGCGATATCATCCGCATGTTCTTCCGCGAATATACGGTGCAGGTGATGCTTGCCGGCGCGGTCGCGCTCCCGTTGGCTTACATCGCCATGAGCCGTTGGCTGCAAGGGTATGCCTACCGTACGGACATCCCTTGGTGGTTGTTGGCCGGCGTGATAACGGGAGTGGTCGCGGTGGTGCTCCTTACCGTGCTGGGGCAAGTGTTGAGGGCGGCCAACAGTAATCCGGCGGAGGTGGTGAAAAGCGAATAGCGTCTATCACAAACGGCCGTCACGTCCCTAAACCTTCATTTCGAATGTCTTCACCTTCTCCGGCACATACCCTGTGCGGATGCGCCATTCCTGCGGGTAGAGGTTGTTGGCACGGTTGCCGAGATGTTTGGCGAAGCCGAGCGGGAAACCTTTATGACAGATCAGGACATAGCCTTTTTCGGTGCTGTCGGGGAGGAGAAGGGCTTCTTTTTTCAGATACCGGATGGCTTCTTCCCAATCGAGATCAACCGTAGGAAAAGCTTCTCGGCGCAGGGCCGTGCTGAGTGCCAGCTCTTCGGCGGGGATGAAGTCCTTTCCTTTGGCTTCGCCCATGCAGATCCCGGCCGAAAGAATGCGCAGGTGCTCGCGGAGCAGGGGATACACGTCTCGGACGGGTTCGGGGAGCATCCAGAGGGTACTTCCGCTCCATTCGGGTGTGAAGGAGGTGGTGTCCAACAGATAGGCTCTGGCTGCTTCCGGGACGGCAGGAACTGTTTTCCCCTTTTCTTTTTTATTCTTGTTTTTGAACCGGATCTCCTCCGTCTCGCCGTCCGCTTTGCGCAGGGCGGCGAGGAAGAAACCTTCGCCCTTGGTCTTGTGCGGGAAGAAACGGTAGACCGGATGGTCGTATTTGAGCGGGCCGGTGATCTGCCATTCGTCCTTCACGGGGATGGGCAGTGCTTCGGCTCCCAATTCTTCCGTTATATAATGGATATTCTCTTCATCCTCCTCCATGTTGTAGGTGCAGGTACTGTAGATCAACAGACCACCGGGCTTCAGTGCGTTCCAGACATCGTGGATGATGCGGCGTCCGCGTCCGGCACAGAGTTCGACGTTCGCGATACTCCATTCGCCTGTACTATCGGTATCTTTGCGGAACATGCCTTCGCCGGAACAGGGTACGTCGGCGACGATCACATCAAAGAAATGCGTAAGGCAGCCGATCTCTTTCGGATCATTGTTTGTCACGATGCAATTCGGATTTCCCCACTTGGCGATATTTTCCGCAAGTATATGACTCCGGCTACGGATCACTTCATTGCTGACCAGCAGGCTCCCTTCCGGCAGGCACGCCGCCAGATGGGTCGATTTACCTCCCGGAGCGGCACATAGGTCGAGACATCGGACAGGCGTTTTCACATGACTGCGGATCGCCTGTTCGAGAAACATGGACGACGCTTCCTGTACGTAGTAGGCGCCGGCATGGAAGAGCGGGTCGAAGGTGAACGAAAGCCTTTCGGGCAGGTAATAGCCTGTCTCGCACCAGGCCACCCGTTCGCACGGCGCACCGGTCGTCGACGGAGCAGGAGTGCCTTTCTTCTCGTTGATACGGATACTGACAGGGACATCGGCCTGCAACGCCGCTTCGAAACTGTCGAACTCATTTCCCAGCAATGCGCGGGTACGTGTGATAAAATCTATCGGAAGTGCCATCTCTTTTCGCTTGTTTTCGGCAAAAATACTACTTTTGCGTAA
>ERZ791871.1689-NODE-1689-length-17964-cov-7.377520_pt1 | contig 17964 bp, 15 predicted proteins | sample MGYA00510280_ERZ791871 | MGnify/ENA primary metagenome ERZ791871 (study PRJEB30046, sample SAMN00792111) | human gut metagenome | study: EMG produced TPA metagenomics assembly of the A metagenome-wide association study of gut microbiota in type 2...
ACCAAGAGGCCGTGGGTTCAAATCCCGCCACTCGGACCAAAAATCCGCTGATTTCTGGTGAAATCGGCGGATTTTTTCTGCTTTTTTGGAGGCTTCATTTTCCCTGACCCATTTTCTATTAGACGGAGCTGGAAAAAATGGACGATTTCAGGTGCTTTCATCACAGCTTCATCTCCATAAACTGCCCCATTTTCTCTGCCGCTTCCTCCTGCATTTTCCGCGTCACATGGGTGTAGGTATCCAGCGTGAAGCCGGAGGAGTAGTGGCCCAGCATCCCGGAGAGCGTCTTAATGTCGACACCGTTCTGGAGGGCCACGGTGGCAAAAGTATGCCGCAGATCATGAAAACGGCAGTCCTCCAGTCCAGCGTCCCGAAGGATTCTCTTGTGGATTCGTGCCACGGTCTCAGGGCTGTACATGGTTCCAGTTGTTGGGGAAGGGAACAGATATGGATTATTTGGATGCAGACTGTGTTCTTGTACCAACAGATCCACAGCCTACTGCGGGATCAGAAGCGTCCGGATGGAATGCTGGGTCTTGGGCTGACTCACCACCAGTTCTCCATTCAGTCGGCTGTCAGATTTCGTCACAGAGATGCTTCTGTTCTGTGGGGCCAGATCGCTCCAGAGCAGGGCCAGCAGCTCGCCGCGGCGCAGGCCGGTGGTTAGTTCCAGGAAGAACATCGGCAGCACGTTTCGCTCTGCTGCCGCCTGCAGATAGTTCCCGATCTGCTGCGGCTGGTTGACCTTCATTTCCTTCTGCTCCAGTTTTGGAGGTTTGCACTCCATCGTCGGATTTTTAGCAATGATACCGGCACGAACCGCCTGTTCCAATGCGGCGTGCAGAAGCATATGAACACTGCGGACCGTTTTAGGACTCAGACCGGGACCCATCCGCTTCTGAGACCGTACCCTCCCATTGGTACGAAGGTCTTGATAAAGAATCTGGAGACGCAGTCCGGTCAGTTGACTCAACGGAATTTCACCGATTTGCGGGATCACCAGATGATTTATAAAATAACTGTATTGTAACCGGGGGCTTTCTCGAATATTTTGCTTCGCATAGAGATCGTACCAGGTCTGAAGCCACTGTGCGATTGTGTACTCTTGACAATTCATCTGTGGCGCAGAAGCTCCTTGCGTTTCCTGAGCCAAACCGGTCAGTGGCGCTGCTTCATGTTCCTGATTCCAAACCGCTTCCCGAAGCTACCGCTTACACTCGGCTTGTGTCCTTGCCAGAACACTTTTGTAAATGAGTTTCCCGGTTTCCTCGTTCCGGCTTGCCGTATAACGACCTTCCCAACGACCGTCTGCACGCTTTCGAATACTGCCATCTCCACGGTTTTTCCGATTGGACATTTTCTCATCTCCTGTTTTAAATCCGTTCAGACACTTTCCGGTCTACCCAGGCCAACAGCCGATCCTTTGGAACGACAATCCGACTTCCGACGAGCATAGCCAGGAAGCTTTTACTGTGGGCCAGTTCGTAGGCCCCGGCCCGCGAATCGTGTCTCGACCTCTGAAGCTTTCTGCTTCTCTTGCGAAACCATACTCTAAGGCGGACACTTATAAAATCTATTTCTTGTTACTCAGCTCTATTCGACACTACTTCTCGAGCTGATGGGCGACATACGGATCGGCGTTTGGCAACGTCCTACGGGAATCTCACCCCTCCGAGGATCTCTCCGAGCTGCTCCCGCATATGCGGGACAGGTGTACCATTATAGGCTGACAGGGTCGTGGCGAAACAGCCTGCCAGAGCTGCTTTGGGCTAGATGGAACCGCTCTGCACCTTTCCTGCCGTCGTTGATGCAGACTTCCACCTGCACAGGTGGTCTTCGCGCATCCGCTGCATCGCTTTTCCCCTTCCGGGGGACTGTCAGCTGATGGGAATCCGCTGTCGGATATTCTGTTTACAAGGTGCACTTATCAACTGCCGGCTTCAGCAGTTGGGTTTCTGAAGGAGGCTAAAGTACCCTTCACTATTAAGCCGAGTTCAGAGGGGTGCTGAGAACCAAAAAAATTATTTTTTCATCATCTTTCGGAGTTCTTTCAAAATTTTATGTTTCCGTTTGTTGACCCCTTTCTGGGAAAGGCCAATCTGACGGGCATATTCCCGTTCTGAGAGATTTTCAAAATAAATTGCTTGACGCTTACCATCAAAATAGTAGCGGACTCTCGATATGGAATCGAGAGTCCGCTGTTTTGTAGGGAGAGGATCTTTTTTGGCAAATGCTTTTAGGAAATGAAAATATCGGGGGAATTTTGTGAGGAAGACGGGCAATTTCTTGGACCACGAAGTCCTCATATCTTATAGTCGCGCAGAGCGTGTTTCATGTGTAGTTCCATAGCAAGCTTGGCTCCGTCAGCATCTCTGTTTTGCAGAAACCGCATAATAAGTTGATGATCCAGCAAGCTGTCCTCGGACATGGTCTGCTGGACTTTGTTTTCCCGAAAGGATTGGATCAGGGCTTTGTGCAGCAGTTCCATCAGCTTGACGCTGAATTCGTTGTGTGTGGCCTGTACGATGGCGTTGTGGAACAGTTGGTTCCCCTCCAGATCCTCGTTCTTGGTGTAGCTGTGGTTGTCCACCTGTCTGCCCAGCGCAAGGATCTGTGCCAGTTCCTCGTCCGTTGCCCGCAAAGCCGCATAATAGGCCATCTGAGGCTCCAGCATCAGCCGCAGTTCGTAGAGGTCGCGCAGCTTTAGGTGCATATATTTCAGCGCGTCAAATCCAAAGTCCTCGCTTACGGGCGACTGTTTGGACACATAGGTTCCGCGGCCGATTTGGATCTCCAACACACCCTGACCAACCAGATAGCGGACAGCGGTTCTGACGGTGTTACGACTGACATGCAATTCCTGCGCCAGACCAGCCTCGTTGGGGAGCTTGTCTCCCGGTTGGTACTTTTTCTGCACGGTGATTAGATCAAGCAGTTTGGAAATGGCAATATCGGAAAGTTTCATATCACATCTGCTTTCTACTGGATTTCCTGGATGCCTCTGCCAGAACCCCAGCGATTTACATGAGGCTATTTCTTATTTTACAGGAGAAATTGTTCTTTCACAATTCCTTTTTCTAAAAAAATCCGATTTTTGAAAAAAAAGATATTTTGAAATCCGCATATTGGAATTCGAGAATTTGTGGAATCTGCCATAGAAATATTCATTTACATTGCGGCTTGCTATGCATTATACTGTTTTTAAGTAATAGCATCATTCGGTAAAGATGGCATTACTTGGACGAGGGTTAGGCCACTCGCGGGGTCTATCTGGCGGTCAACTTTATAAGGGGAAGAGGTTGTGTGCATATGTCAAAAGTTGCTGTAGTGAAAACGCAGGATCAAAGCTACGAATCCATCAAGAAGGCAGTTGATCAGGTAATTGAACAGATCGGCGGTCTGGAGGATATTATCAAGCCCGGCTATAAGGTCATCATCAAGCCGAATCTGGTGGCCTGCCCCACGGACCGTCTCTCCGGCGGCATCACTCGGTGGGAAGTCTGCCTTGCAATCTATGAGGCTGTGCAGGCTGTGGGCGGCGTGCCGGTTATTGCAGAATCCTCCGCTGCAGGTGCTGACACAGAGCTGACCATTGCCAAGTGCGGCTATCAGGAGTTGAGAGACAAAGGCATTCCCGTCATTGACCTCAAGAATAAAGAGAATGCCAGATGCGTCATGCCAGTGAAGGATGGCGTGGTATTTGACAAAATCAATACTTGGGAACTGGTCCGCGATGCGGATGCCATCATCACTGTACCGGTCATGAAGACCCATGATCAAACGGAGATTACACTGGGCTTGAAAAACCTCAAGGGCCTACTGACGGATGTGCAGAAAAAGGACTTCCACAAGCAGGGACTGATCGAGGGTGTGGTAGACTGGTGCAAGACCCTCAAGCCTGTTCTCGAGATCGTGGACGGCACGTTCGGTCAGCAGGGACTGGGTCCCATCTTCGGCGAGACCAAGGAGATGGATCTGATTATTGGCTCCAAGGACCTGGTGGCCTGCGAGGCTGTTACGGGAAAGATCATGGGTTATGAGCCGGAAGAGGTTATGATTACCGAGGCCGCTCATAAACGCGGTATGGGCGAGATGGACCTGAAGAAGATCGAAGTGGTTGGGAAGCAGATCGAGGAGGTTGCCAGCCGTTTCAAGCGCTCCAGTGAGGTGACGATTGAGGGGATTCCCACGTCCTTCAATCTGATTTTCAGCAAGGACGCCTGTACAGGTTGCCACAACACTGTCATCAGCGCACTGATGGATATGAAGGCTCAGGACCTATTCCTGTATCTGGAGAATATGAATGTCTGCGTCGGCCCCTGCACCAAGGAGCATCTGCCAGAGGGTGCCAATGCGGAGAATACCGTGTGCGTCGGTATCTGCGCCAAGAAGCTGGCCGATGAGATGGGATTCCGCTGGGTGGTAGGGTGCCCGCCCGGAAACGCCGATGTGGTAAAGGGCGTCTTGGGAGACCGCAAGGAGTATGGAGTGCGCTACAGCTGAAATGAAAAATGGGGGAAGCATAAAAGCGGCTATGATTCTATCCATCGTCCTGTTGTCTGGGCACTGTTCACAAGTCCGTGAGTACAGGACATTGTTTTGATACGGGCAGATGCGAACTGAATGAGCCTCCTGCTGGCAGATGGCATCTTATCTTGCTGATTTGACTTCTTTCAATTTGATTGAATTTTTTTCACCTATAGGTGTGATCCTTTGAATTCCTGTGCTTTTCAGTTTCACTTATAGCTGCTAATGAAAATGAATGAAAGGAATGATGCTCATATGAAAAAGGAAGTTTATGAGAAAAAGGCAACATTCGGATTGTCTCTGCTGGTATTTGTGCTTGCCACTGCCATCATTCTGGTGGGAATCCTTGTCTTGGGGCTGGACGCGCATATCCCCGTCGTCTTTGCGGCGGCGGTTGTTCTCCTCTATGGCATGTGCCTCCACGTCCCCTATAAGGATCTGGAGCACGCCATGATCAAGTCCATCAGTGAATCCACTCAGGTGCTGATGATCATCTGCATCATCGGTATGCTGGTGGGTACCTGGATGGCGGCCGGCACTGTGCCCTACATCATCTATCTGGGCCTGGAGCTGATCAACCCCGCGATTTTCCTGCCCTTTGTGGCCATCATGTGTGCGATCATGTCCACGATGACGGGCTCCTCCTGGACCACCGCCTCCACCATTGGTATTGCTTTCATCGGCATCTCCATGGGCTTGGGCATCCCGGTCGCTATCACCGCCGGCGCGGTCTGCTGCGGCGCTTTCTTCGGCGACAAGCAGTCTCCACTGTCCGACTTCTGCATTTTCGCCTCCGGTGTGTCCAAGGTTGATATCTACAAGCACGCTCGCCGGATGCTGTGGACGACCGCTCCCGCATTTGTTGTGTCCCTCATTATCTTCACTGTCCTCGGCATGGGGCACAGCGGTGAGAACATGGATATGAGCGCTGTGACAGAGATCACCGGCGGGTTGGCTGAGACCTTCAAGCTGGGCCTGCCCACCCTGATCCCTGTGGTGGCCCTGATTATCATGCTGATCCTGAAGGTCCCCTCTGTGCCCTCCCTGACTCTGGCTGCCATCATCGGAGCCCTGACCGCGTGGCTGTATCAGGGCCGCAGCTTTGGTGATTCCCTGTATGTGATGATGCACGGCTGCACGGTCGAGACCGACGTCGTGACGGTGGCTTCCATCTGCAACCGCGGCGGTATGCTGGCAATGGCCTCCACTCTGATGCTGATGATTGTCTCTCTGGCTATGGCCGGCCTGTTCGAGCGTACTGGCCTGCTGTCCAGCATCGTGGAGAAGATCTCTTTCCTGGTGCGTAACCAGACGGGGCTGGTAGCCAGCACGACTATCGTATCCGCTCTGGGCGGCTATGTGTTCTGCGATCCCTATATGGCGGCTCTCGTCCCCGTCAAGGCCTTCGGCAAGCGGTATGAGGAGCTGGGCATTGATAAGTGTGTCATGTCCCGTTCCATCTCTGACGGTGCCCTGACCTTCTGCCCGATCGTTCCCTGGGGCTCCTCTGGTGTGTTTATCGCCGGTGCGCTGGGCGTTGCCACGCTGGATTATCTGCCCTACTACTTCATGTATCTGGTGCCCATCTTCTCCATCCTGTGGGCGGCCTTGAACAAAGGCATATATCGCTATGACTATGAAAAGGACCCCGAGGGTCAGAAAGTGCATGAGGACTGATCATCTGATCAGTGCCCATATATTTTGAAAAAGAAGGAGTCTTACATATGTTTGAAGGCAAAATTGCATTGGTGACTGGCGGCGCCAGCGGTATTGGCAGTGTCATCGTAGAGAAGTTCGCGGAATACGGTGCCGACGTCATCATTGCCGACCTGAAGGTTGATGACGAGACGGAAGTGGTGAAGAAGATCCGCGGGATGGGACGCAAGGTCTATCCCATGGTGCTGGATATTTCCAATGTGGACGCGATCCGCGAGGGTGTCCAGAAGATCGTAAAGGAAACCGGCAAGATCGACATTTTGGTGAACAACGCAGGAGTCTATCCGGCCTGCCCTGTGATGGATGCCGATGAGAAGCACTTCGACTTCGTGATGGGCATTGATCTAAAAGGCCTGTTCTTCATGACCCAGACTGTGGTGAAGGAGAGCATGCTGCCCAATCAGTATGGTCGTATTGTCAACATCGCTTCCATTGACGGCAAGAATCCTGCCGAGGGCGTAGGTGTGTACTCTGCTGCAAAGGCCGGCGTCATCAGCTTCACGAAGTCCTTTGCATTGGAGCTGGCCGGCACTGGTATCAACTGCAACTGCGTAGCTCCCGGCTGGGTGGAGTCCAAGACTGTTCTGGCCTCTGACCGCTGGAAGACCTACCTGCCCCGGATTCCCGCCCGCCGTCTGGGCAAGCTGTCTGAGATCGCGGAGGCTGTCTGTTTCCTGTGCAATGATAAGGTATCCTATATCGATGGCGAAATCCTGGATGTCAACGGCGGCATTATCATGGATTGATCGGAAGCGACATGGCAGAAACCTTTTCCCTGGGGGAATATTCTTAAATAGGGAGGCTTTTTGTGAACCGGAAGATGACTGAACTGCTGCAGAATATGCCAAAGGCGGACAGTGCTGCCTTCCTGGAGGATGCTCGCCGGGAGGCCAAGACCATCCAGATTCCTCAGACCGCCTGGTGCAAAGCCCACGGATTCAAGTCTGAGAAGGAGTACAAGGCTGTCATGGCCCGAAAAGGCGGACTAATGTACCACACCCACTTCTGCTTCCCCAGCCGGGAGGCCATGGTACGGGACATGACCCGGCTGGAGGGCCAGCTGGCTGAGAGCGGCGTGGTCCTGGACCGCTTCGGTGTATCACTGGATCCCTCCATGGCCCTCCCCGCCACCATGCGACAGGATGCCGCAGCTCATAACGGGCTATATCTTAATACTCCTGATGCTTGGGTGGAGCTGGCATCTTTCTCTTTCTCTCAGCCCCACTTGGGAGACAATATGATTGGCAGTCCCGCTTCCTTTGAATCCTGTTGCTCCGCCCTGAGGGCTGGCGTTACTACCATGGGCAATATCTCTCAGTTCTTCGGATGGGACTACCCGGAGTTTCCGGACACCGAGGCCAGAACCCGCTCCGCTGTGATGGCGATGGCCGTCATGGGTGAGCACCGGGCAGACGGTACCTTGGTCCACTCCAATCTGGACGACGGATATGGCGATAAGTGCGGCGATATGGGCCAGCTGATTGGGATGGCTCTGATAGAGAAGTACATCGCCGAGGATCTGCTGGGCGCAAAGGTGGCCCACTCCTTCGGTGATATGTTCCACTCCCCCTATAAGCGCTTGGTGTTCCTTGCAGCTCTGAAGCAGATCCATGGGGATGAGGCATTTGGTTCCATGGTATTCACTAACAAGCTGGGCCGGGCAAAGGGGCAGATCGGCCTGAACGATGCACACCTGTGCACCTGCCTGCTCTTTGATATGGCGGGCCAAGTTTACTATCAGACCGGGCACGCTGTCACTGTGATGGCGGACTGTGGACTGGATGATCAGGTGACCAACGAGGAGATTGTCCGGAAGTTGGCGCTGGCTAGGGAGCTGGAGGCATATGTGCCGGAAGTGCTCCATGCAATCGACTTCTGTGCAGTGGATCAGGAAGCAGCTGACTTGGTGGCCAGAGGCACGCAACTAAAGGACAATATGCTGGATTATCTGAACAATTTCATCGATGTCAAAGATCCCTACATCATGATGCTGGCCATCAAGACCGCTGGCGTCAAGAATCTGGTGGAGGAGTTGTCCGATACCATGAACTGCCGGGGTGTGATGCTTACAGACTATCAGCTCTACAGCCACTGAATTAAAAGAAGGCAGGCCCGCCCATTAAGCGTGAGCCGATAAAGAAGTTTTGATTACTTGTATCAGCAAGATACTTCAATGTGAGAAAAAAAGGGGGATTTTTTATGCTGTCTGAAAGAATAAAGCGATTGCGGGAGCGTCAGCGCACAACGACACCGACAATCTGTTTGGACCGTGCTCGATTGGTCACAAAGTACTATAGCCAAGTGTCCAATGAGCCGATGGTTTTACATCGTGCCAAGTTTTTTAAATATTTTCTGGAAAACCGAACTATTTTTATTGATGAGGACTCTTTACTGGCGGGCCACACGGCGTCACGGCTAGTGGGATGCCCCGTTTTTGTGGATGTCCTCTCTTGGTTGTCAGACGAGATTGAAAATGCAGACACCCGCGCATATGATCCATACCAATTCCTTCCCGGAGAGAAAGAGGAACTCAAGGATTTGGCCTCCAAGTGGAAGGGGCATACCTTTGGCGACTATACAAAGGAACAGATCGATAGTGAGTCTGCTTTGATGGAAGAACTGGGCATCTTTACGATTGGCAGTAGAGAAAAGGATACTGGCGCAAACGCCCCGGATTATTACAATTTGGTCAAGAGGGGATACCGTTTCTACATTGACGAGTGTAGAAAACAGATCGCTTCCCTTGACAATGTAGACGTAGATGCCCTTGGTCGGAAGAATACTTGGGAGAGCTTTATCATTGTGATGGAGGCAATTATTGACCATGCACACCGGTATGCCGATCTGGCTGAAAAAATGTCTGCGGAGTGCTCAAATGCCGAGCGCCGTCAACAACTTTTGACAATCGCGGAGAACTGCCGCACCGTACCAGAGCATCCGCCGAAAAACTTCCATCAGGCTACGCAGTTAGTTTGGTTTACGCACTTGGCATTCATGCTCGAGGGCAATGGACACAATCACTGTCTTGGACGTTTTGACCAATACATGTATCCTTTCTACCAGGCAGATCTAAAAAACGGTGTGAGTGAGGACTTTATTTCTGACTTGGTCAATGAGCTGAAACTTAAGGTCTCCGAGATCAAGATATATCGTCCTGCGATGGAAGCGCAGTCTTATGCCGGATGCCCCTTGTGGATGCATATGTTCCTAGGTGGACAGAAAGCGGATGGGAAAGACGCCTGCAATCCGCTGACAGACCTGATCCTCCGCTCTATTTTGGAAATGCCTACCAAAGAACCGGCTATGTCGTTCCGCTACCATAACAACATCAACCGCAATACATTCCGCCTGGCCTTGGAGTGCGTACGAGGTGGAAATAGTCATCCTGCGTTCTTCAATGACAATATATGTATTCCAAACCTGCTCTCTATGGGTTACAATATCAAAGAAGCGCGCGAATACTGTGTCTGTGGTTGTGTGGAAAATATGGTGCCTGGCATTACCGATGAAAATGCCAATGTGGGTTTCTTCAACCCTTATAAAATTCTTGAAATTACATTGAATGATGGTTTGGATCCGATTTCTAAAAAACAAATCGGTCTTCATACAGGCGATGTGCGGACCTTTACGTCCATGGGCCAGGTGATAGAAGCATTCCGCACACAGATTCATTATTTTGCGGTGCAGTGGTTGAAGGTTTTTGCGCGGGTCCAGGCATGTCACGCATATCTGTTGCCGACATTTACGGCTTCGTGTTTCACGGCGGGCTGTATTGAGAAAGGGGAATATCTGCAGCAGGGAGCAGCTCCTCATAAATTCTCTGTCTGCGCAATTACCAGCCCAGCCAATGTGGCGGATTCCCTCGCCGCGATCGATGTCTGCGTATTCAAAGAAAAATACTTGACCATGGCGGAACTGATGGACGCCTTGGCAACAGACTTTGCGGGACGTGAGAACATTCGCCAGCTCTTGCTGAACCGAGCTCCCAAATTTGGAAATAACGATGAGTTGGTGGATGACTATGCACGTGCGCTCACAGGCTGGCTGAGCGATGAACTGCAGTTTACTGACTTGAAGGACGGCCATGGAGGGCGCTATACGGCGTTGGTTTCCACTCAATCCTACAATGTGACGCTGGGGGAGCAGGTCGGCGCCATGCCAGACGGAAGACATGCGTTCACGCCACAGGCGGATAACGCCTCTCCTATGAGTGGACGGGATACAAATGGACCTACTGCGGCGCTCTCCTCGGTGGCCTACACCGATCTGTTTATGATGCAGACCGGCGAATTAGTGAATCAGCGGTTTGATCCGGCCTTGCTCAGAGGTGAGAAAGGTCTGGATATCCTAGAATCTATTGTACGAGGATATTTTGAACAATACGGAGAGCACCTCCAGGTAAACGTGGTAGATACAGAGACGCTTCGTGCTGCCCAGAAGAACCCAAAAGAGTACCAGAACATTCTGGTGCGTGTGGCTGGATATTCTGCGTATTTTGTAGAACTGGAGAGAAAGGTACAGGATGATATTATCAGTCGCACACTCCAGAACTGCGTCTGACGCGATATCTGAGATTGCTGGATGATGATCTGACAGTTATCAAAACAAATATAGGGCGGCATGGAAGTAATTTCTGGAATAATTCAGATGATACCAGAATGCAGAAAGTCCCCTGAATGGGCAGAACTCTTTGCGCTTTTTCTGGATTGCAGCCGTGCCGCCTTAATTTGTAGAAATGGAATAATTTGCCGTATGATATTTAATATTCAAAGATGCTCCAACCGGGATGGAAATGGGCTGAGAACAACTGTGTTCATGAAGGGATGCCCACTTTCCTGTGTATGGTGTGCAAATCCGGAATCTCAGTCATTCCATCGAGAAATTATGGAGTCAGAAAGCAGATGTATTGGATGTATGGCCTGCGCTCGGGAGTGCCCTGCAGAAGCGATTAAGATAGCAGAAAATGGCTATCCGCAGATTGACCGTACACGCTGCAAGCGATGTTTTCACTGTGCGGATATTTGCTATGCGGGCTCAAAACATGTTGTCGGAAGGTCTAACTCACCTGATGCTTTTTTTCGAGAGATTGAAAAGGACCGGTTTTTTTTCTCCAAGTCAGGTGGCGGAGTTACATTCTCGGGCGGCGAACCGCTTGCGCAGCCAGAGCTGTTGCATGACATCGCTAAACGTTGCCATGAAAGCGGTATTAATGTGATGTTGGAGAGTTGCGGATATGCGCGATATGAACAGTTTGAGAAGGTTCTGCAGTATGTTGACGCAATGTATTTTGATGTCAAACATATCGATCCAGAAGTGCATAAACGTATTACCGGGAAAGATAATCGGTTAATTTTGAGAAATCTACATCAAATCTCGGAGTTTGGGATACCAATTGTTGTGAGAACCCCAGTAATTCCAGGTTATACCGACGAGGAGAAAAATATCAGTGGAATTGCAGAACTGATTAGATCGATACCTAAGGTGGAAGGTTATGAACTGCTGGCATATCACAGCTTGGGAGAGTCCAAATACCATGCACTGGGACGTAAATATGAGTTGCATGGGACGCTGACTCCGACTCTAGAAAGAATGCTCGAATTAGTTGACCTCGCCAATCGGGTCCTTGCGGGAAGCGGTAAAGTCTGCTTTTATTTGGAATGAATACGGCATCGGACAAACGACGATTTTCTGGGAAGAGTCCCTCCTAAGGCAACACCAACCTGAGCTCTGCCTCCTGAATTTTTGAAACAGGGCTTGGGCGTCAGAGCGGCAAGCGGCGAGACTAGCCCTCTGGCGGGATATACAGGCGTTGGTCTTTCAGAAGTCGAAAGACCAACCGAACGAGTTTTCTGGCAGTTAAGGCGAGTGTGCGTTTGTGCTGGTACTTGTTGACCTCTTTGAATTTGAGGACATAGTAGCGCCGAAGCTCGGAGTCGCATCTTCTCGCGGAGTTGGCGGCTTCCGGCAGATAGTACCGAAGATAGCGATTGCCGGATTTAATCATTCGGGAATGTTCTGCTTCAAAGTCACCGGACTGATTTCTGTTCTAGACAAGTCCAGCGTATTTGGAAACAAAGGTTTGAGAATTGAAACGGCGAATATCCCCAATTTCAGCGAGTGATGCCAGCGGAGTATACCTTGCTAATGCCAGGAATAGAAGTTGTTCTTGTTGCTCACATCAATGCCAACGAATAGTCCACTCCAATAGCCATTCTTTCTTTCCGGCAAAAGACCTCAAATTCACGGCAGTGGCGGGCCTGATCGTGCTGATCTGCATCTTTGGGGTTGAAATCAAAAAACGGCTCTCCGACCCTGCGGAAAAAGAACTGCAGGCAACGGAGAACTCGGAAAAAGAAGAGGTATGAAACAGTAAAAGGAAACGAGGCAAAAGCTTCGTTTCCTTTTGCTTGTGCAGGGGATTATCCCAGCTCCATGATTTCCTCGGCGGCGGCAGTAGCCCGTTTTACCACTAGGTCCCGTATCTTGAGATAGGTTTCATCACTCATGCGTATGATGGGGGCGGAGACGCTTATGGCGAACAAAGATTTTCCACCCGGCCCCTTGACCGGAGCTGCGACACATCGCAGCCCAGGTGAAAAGACCTGATCGTCAAACGCATAGCCATCCCGGCGAACGCTGCGGAGGACCTCCACAAAGTAGCTGTAGGAGCAGCCGATGTCATCTGCGTCATTTTGGTAGATCCACTGCAGGCTTGCGTCGCTCAACTCCGCCAAAAGAACGGTGCCCAATCCTGTTTTATACGCCGGATAGGAGGCGTTCAGAACAAAGTTTGGGCGAAGGATATGCTGGCATTCCACCCGGTGGATGTAGGTGATCTTGTCGCAGTTGAGAGTCGCGAGATTGACGGTCTCTCCGGTCTCTTTTCCCAGGAGTTCCATTTGCTTGGTGACTATCTGGAGACAGTTGCTCAGATAGGACTGTTTTCTGGAAAGTGAAATGAACTTGGTCCCGAGCCGATACTTTTTGGTCTCCTTGTTTTGGAAGATCATTCCGACGAACTCCAGGCTCTGGATGATCCGGTAGACGGAGCTCTGGGGCATCTCGATGCGGGCGGAAATCTCCTTGATACTGATTTCCTGATCGTCGAGATCAAAGCAATTTAGGATGTCAAAAGCCTTTAGTAGAGTGAGCGTATATGGATTGTTTATCATTGGACATCACCGCGCCTTTCCTTTGCTGAATTCAGTATAACATAGCGATCATGAGATACAACTATTTTTTCACTGCCGGAACGGATCGCCCTGGCATAGCATTTGGGGATACAGATTCCACATTCGATGCAGCGGGAGCGGTCCAGGACGGCCTTTCCGGCCCGGAGGGCGATCGCCCTCCGGGGGCAGATCAGCACACAGGCACCGCAGCAGACACACTGAGCTTCTGAGATATACACACAACTCCCTCCCCACAAATTTTTAAATAATAGAATTTTAAATTTCGAAAATAGAATATCACAAATATTGAAAAATTGCAAATATTTATTTGTAAACTAATTATTTGCCACTATCCATAAAAAATATATAAGTATTTATGCAAAAAACACAAAAAATACGAAACATATAAAGTTTTGATCAGAAAATTTATTCTTTTCAAATTTCAATAATTGGAATTAAGCATTGCAATTAATAAAATAAAAATGTATAGTATGGTCAGAAAGTCCACTGGGTGAAGAAAACAACATAGGAGGCTGAGAGGATGAGGACACAAGAGCAGTATCTCGAGAAACTGAAAGGAATGCGTCATAACATTTACTTGGATGGGGAATGCATCGGGCGTGACGATCCGCGTATTATAAAGGCGAGTTCTGCCATTCGAATGACATTCAGTTTGGTTGAAAATCCGGATTTCAAAGACCTGATTACAGCGACGTCTCATATCACGGGAAAGACGATTAACCGTTTTACCCATATTCATCAGAGCGTAGAGGATCTGTTGAAGAAGCAAGAACTTACGCGGAAGATCTGCGGCCTCTGCGGTGGCTGTGTGCAGCGGTGTATGGGCATCGATATGATGAATGCCCTGTCCTCCGTAGTCAAGGATGTGGATGAGAAATATGGGACGCCTTATTATGAGCGCTTCCTGAAATTTTTGGAGTATTTTCAGGAAAACGACTTGGTTTGCGCCGGATCACAGACGGATACCAAGGGTGACCGAGCAGCCCGTCCCTCTGAGCAATGGGACCCGGACCAATATCTCCATGTTGTGGAGAGGCGTCTGGATGGTGTTGTGGTGCGGGGCTGTAAGGTACATAACACCATGGCCCCCTACGCGGACGAGCTGATTGCCCTCCCGACACGGGTTATGGGCGAGGACGAGAAAGACTACGCGATTGCGTTTGCAATCCCTGCGGATACCGAGGGTGTGTATCTCATTGGGCGCGAAGCGTTCTCCCAGAAGCGGGAACCGAATTTGGATGCACCGATCACATCTGCTGGCGATATCGAGAGCATGACCGTTTTCGATGACGTCTTTGTTCCCAACGAACGTATCTTCCTGAATGGTGAGGTAGATTTTGCCGGCAAGCTGGCTCTGCGCTTCGCCCTGTATCACCGCCACTCATATACCGGTTGCAAGCCCGGAATCGGCGATGTGATCATGGGCACGACCGCACTGCTGGCGGATTATCAGAATATCAATAAACAGAGCCACATCAAGGAAAAGCTGGCAGAGATGATCAGCGTGGCGGAGCTGACATACGCCGCAGGAATCGCCTCTGCTGTGAAATCCAGCAAGGCGAGTTCCGGGACCCAGGTGCCCAACGTTATCTTTGCAAATGTGGGCAGACGCCACGCGGGCCATAACATCTACCATGAATTCAACTCCCTCTGCGATGTAGCAGGTGGTCTGCCCGCCACTGTGCCGATGACAAAGGAGTATAACCATCCTGAGGTCGGAAAGTTTGTACAGAAATACGTCACCCGTCGCAAGGGCATTTCCTCTGAGGACTGCTACCGGGCGTTCCTTCTGGCAAATGATTTGCTCTGCGGAGAATACAGCTCTGTCATCTTCCAGGTGGCGGGGGTCCATGGCGGCGGATCTCCTATTATGGAGGACATCGCGATCCTAGGGAGCTATGATCTGAAGGAAAAGGTTGACATTGCGAAGCACTTGGCGGGTATCGAGGTCCATGAGGATTGATATCGCCTAAAAAATTAGATCAATAGAAGGAGAACTGGTATGGACTACACGCTGACAAATGAGCTTCAGATGCTGCGGAAGATGTATCAGGAGTTTGTTGAAAATGAGGTAAAACCGCTGGCAGGAGAGTTGGATGAGGAGGAGCGGTTCCCTACGGAGACGATTCCCAAGCTGGCTAAGTATGGGTTCATGGGGATTCCCTATGAGACGAGATATGGCGGACAGGGTGGAAATAACATGGCCTATGCTATGGCAATCGAGGAACTGGCCAAGGCTTGTGGCACCACCGCGACGATCGTTGCGGCCCACACCTCTCTGTGCTGCAATCCGATTTATGACTGGGGTACAGAGGAGCAGAAGATGAAGTATCTGCCGGATTTACTGGCTGGCCGCAAGATCGGTGCCTTCGGACTGACGGAGCCGGGGGCTGGCTCCGACGCCTCTCGCCAGCAGACAACAGCTGTGCTGGAGGGTGACCACTATGTCCTCAACGGTTCCAAGTGCTTTATCACAAACGCGTCCGAGGCAGATGTGTTCATTGTTCTGGCGATGACGGACCCCAAGGCGGGGAATCATGGGATCTCTGCATTCATTGTGGAACGTGGCTTCCCTGGCTTTTCTGTCGGCAAACACGAGAAGAAAATGGGCATTCGCGGTAGCGCCACGTGCGATCTGATTTTTACCGACTGCATCGTACCGAAGGAGAACCTGCTCGGCAAGGAGGGCAAGGGTTTCAAGGTTGCCATGCAGACTTTAGACGGTGGCCGCGTCGGTGTGGCAGCTATCGCGTTGGGGCTGGCGGAAGGTGCCATTGCCGAGGCAGTGAAGTACACCAAGGAGCGCGTTCAGTTCAACAAGCGCCTCAGCCAGTTCCAGAACACCCAGTTCCAGTTGGCTGATATGCAGACTAAGACCGATGCGGCGCAGATGCTGGTGTATCGCGCTGCGGCAGCAAAAGACGCCCATGACCCTGATTTAGGCCTGTATTCTTCTATGGCTAAGCTGTTTGCCTCCGAAAATGCTAGCGATGTGACGCGGCGTGTGGTGCAGCTATTCGGCGGCTATGGCTACACCCGTGAATATCCCGTGGAGCGGATGATGCGAGACGCCAAGATCACTGAGATCTACGAGGGTACCAGCGAGGTCCAGCGCATGGTGATCTCCAGCCACATGGGAGTGAAATAAGAGCACACTATGAATTATCAGGAACAATATGCGGACCGGCTTACCACGCCGGCAAAGGCCGCGAAGATGCTAGAATCCGGCATGGTCTGCGCGTCAGATATTGGACTCGCCCACTCCTGCCTCTTTTTCGATGCGGTGGGAGACCGGGTGGATAGAGGAGAGCTGAGCGGCATCGTGCAGCACTCTCTGCTGGACTTGGGCCCTCGCGCCTATTTCAGCCCGCGGACGGCGGCTGGCTATCATGGTGTCTCCTGGTTTTCCGGGGGAGCCGCGCGAAAGGCGGCGGAGAACGGGACATTGGACATTATGCCGGCCTATTACCGGGACATCCCCGGTCTGTTCCGGGATTACCTGAAGCCAGAGGCCTTTGTGGCCGTGGTATCGTCCATGGACCGGCACGGTTATTTCAGCACAGGGTGCGACAGTTCCATCACTCCTGCATTGCTACAAAATGCCAAGCTGATTTTTCTGGAGGTCAACAGTAATATGCCTCGGAGCCTGGCCTCCCCTCAGATCCACATCTCGCAAGTGACGGCCCTTTGGGAGAACCATGAACCCCTGGTCTGTTTGCCGCCGGTGAAAATCGATGAGACCAGCGCAAAGATCGGGCAGTACATTGCGGAGGAGATTCCGAATGGAGCGACGCTACAGCTGGGCATCGGCGCAATCCCGGACGCGGTGGGTATGGCCCTGAAGGAGAAGCGGCATCTGGGCATTCATACAGAGATGTTTACAGACAGCATGGTGGATTTGATCGCGTGCGGCGCCGTTGACAACAGCCGGAAGCCTATTCACACCGGGAAAACCGTGGCGACGTTTGCGGTGGGCTCCCGTAAGATGTACGACTATATCAATGACAATCCAGCCGTGGCTATGCTCCCAGTGGACTATGTCAACGATCCTGCGATCATTGCCCGGCATCCCAAGTTTATGTCTGTGAATGCGGCGCTGGAAGTGGACTTCTACGGTCAGGTCTGTGCCGAGTCCATCGGGACCCGGCACATCTCCGGAACCGGCGGGCAGAGCGACTATGTCCGGGGCGCGATCCAGTCCGAAGGCGGAAAGAGCTTCATCGCCTTCTCCTCTACTGCAGGCGGCGGGGAGGTCAGCCGCATTGTCCCTACTTTGACACCTGGTGCCTGTGTCAGCACCAGTAAAAATGATGTGGACTGCATCGTGACAGAATACGGCATCGCAAAGCTACGGGGAAAAACCTTAAGTCAGCGGACAAAGGCACTCATTGCCATTGCGCATCCGAAATTCCGGGATGAATTGACGTACCAAGCGAAAAAAGAAAATATCATGATTTGACTATTATGAGGAAGGGACTTTATGAAAATCATTGTTTCCATCAAGCAGGTTCCCGACACCTCCGGTAAG
>ERZ791871.1692-NODE-1692-length-17933-cov-2.954134_pt1 | contig 17933 bp, 13 predicted proteins | sample MGYA00510280_ERZ791871 | MGnify/ENA primary metagenome ERZ791871 (study PRJEB30046, sample SAMN00792111) | human gut metagenome | study: EMG produced TPA metagenomics assembly of the A metagenome-wide association study of gut microbiota in type 2...
GAGGACGTTTTTCGCTCCTCCGGAACCTCTGGTTTCCACCTTCAGAGAGCATCCGGCGGCCCGGGCGGCCTTTTCCAGTCCCTCTGCGGCCATATAGGTGTGGGCAATGCCGGTGGGGCAGGAGGTGACTGCCAGAATGCGGCAGGAGGCTTTGGCTTTGGAAGCTTCTGCCTCTTCAGAAACAGAAGGGCTGTTTTCCTGCTCCCCATTCTGAGCGGCCAGCTGGCTGTCAATGTCTGGTTTTTCCTGATCTGCCTGGTCAATGACAGCTAAAAATTCTTCCGCCGTCTCGGCCTTTGTAAGCTTCTCCACAAAGCTCTGGTCCATCAGCAGCACAGACAGCTTGCTGAGCACGTCCAGATGAATGTTGTCCTCTGTGTCCGGCGCGGCGATCAGGAAAATCAGATGAGCCGGCATACCGTCCAGGGATTCAAATTCCACGCCGTCCCTGACAACCATAGCGGCCAGCCCAGGTTCGCGGACTGCGGAGCATTTTCCGTGGGGAATGGCAATTCCGCCTCCAATGCCTGTGGTACTTTCCTCTTCTCTGAAATAAACCTGTTTTCTGTAGCCCTCCTCATCTGCGATTTTTCCGCTGGCCGTCATCAGGGCCACCATCTGATCCAGGGCTTCCGCCTTTGTGCGCGGGGTTCCGTCAAGACAGATACTCCGCTTATCAATCAAATCTGTAATCCGCATGAGATTCCCTCCTTTTCATCCTGTTTCCTGCGATTTATGAGTCAGACGCGCCGTTAAGCGTCCTGTAAATGCTGCGTATTTCTTGTTCTGTGGCCAAGAATTTCGAGAACGCGCTGGCGCTTCCTGCCGCTACCCCCATACGGAATGCGTGGGAGTAATCATGCTTTTCCATCCATCCGGCTAAAAAGCCCGCTACCATGGAATCGCCTGCGCCTACGGCGTTTACTAAAGTGCCCCTGGGAGCTGGAAGCATGTGGACGCCGCCTTCCTCGTCTAAGAGCACAGCCCCCTGTCCGGCCATGGAAATCAGCACGTTTCTGGCCCCCTTTTCCTGCAGCTTTTTCCCGTAGGGAACCACTTCCTCCCGGCTGTTCAGCTCAACTCCGAAAATCTCTCCCAGCTCGTGGTTGTTAGGCTTAATGAGAAATGGCCGGTAGGGGAGGACGTTCATCAGAAGATCGCCTGTGGCGTCTACGGCGAAGAGCACTCCGCGATCTTTTAACATTTCCAGAATCCGGCTGTAACTGTCCTCTGGCATGGAGGCAGGTATGCTGCCTGCTAAAACCAGGGTATCGCCCTTTTTCAGACTGTTCAGCCGGCTCATCAGCTGCTCCAGGGAAGCATAGTCAATCTCCGGCCCCGCGCCGTTGATCTCAGTCCCGTCAAAATCCTTCATTTTTATATTAATGCGGGAACAGCCGTGTTTCAGGAAAATGAAATCACAGGTTACGCCGCTGCGGCGGATTTTTTCTTCAATCTCACGTCCTGTAAATCCGGCCAGAAATCCCAGAGCGGTGTTTTCGATTCCCAGACTGTGAAGAACAGTAGACACGTTCACGCCCTTGCCTCCGGGAAGCAGCTGCTCAGAGGATGTGCGGTTGGTCTTTCCAAATGCAAACTGGTCGACAGTTACGATGTAGTCCAGAGACGGATTAAAAGTAACGGTATAAATCACGTTTCAAACCTCCTGCTGTATTTGTTAGCCTTATTATACAACCACAAACAGTCATAATCAATCAAAATAAGTCACAAAATATAGAGAATAAATTTGTGGTATTTTCACAAAGAGTCAAATCCAGTCAAAAACGAGCGTTTTCCAGATGGGGGATGGGAAAGGCGGAGCCATTTTCAGGTATCCCGGGGCAGAGAATAAAAAAATTTCAGTTGCGCCAACTTTTTGGCGTTTTTTTCCGTCTAATAATAGAAACAGAAGAAAGGATTAAAACCTGCCAGGGCGAAAGCGGATGCAAACGGACGGGAGAACGGCAGGCTTCGTAGGACGGAGGAGACAGATGCAGCGGGCCAGGTATCAGGAACAGCGTCGGGCAGACCGATGGGATAATGATAATTTAACCAGAAGAGATCGGGAATATTACAGAGAACGTCAGAGGATAAAGCGGAGGAAGGAAAAACGCCGCCGACGGATTCGGAGCATCGTGTCCTCGCTGGAGGGAATCGTTCTGTGCCTGATTTTGATTTCAGTCCTGAATTATCTGCCTGTATTTGGAAATCAGGGAAAAGCGGGCCGCCTGTCAGACGTTTTTGCCGAAAGAAACGGAGCGGAAGCCGGGCTGATCTGGGGAGAGACGGAGACGGAACCGGCTTTGGAGGGATCGGAGGAATCCCTGCCTGAGACGGAAGCGGAAGAGACGGAAACGGAAGAGACGAGGGCGGAAAAGATGGCGGTGGAAGAGATGACGGCCGAGGCGGAGGCCGGGGCCTATGATTTTTCCCGCCCTGTTCCCCTTTCAGAGCCAGTGGATAACAGCTATTTTGACGACGCCGTGTTTATCGGAGATTCCAGGACAGAGGGCCTGATTACCAACACGGGGCTGTCCAATACGACTGCCTACACCTATAAGGGCCTGATGGTGGATACTGTGTTCACCAAGCCGGTGATCCGCAGAGGGGAGAACAGGGTCTCTGTGATGGACGCCCTGAAAACCACCTCCTTTTCCAAGATTTACATTATGTTTGGGATCAATGAGAACGGCTGGCCCTACAATGATGTTTTCATTCATAAATATGAGGAAATTATCGACGCTGTCCGGGAAATAAATCCAGACGCAGTCATTTACGTTCAGGAGATTATGCCGGTGACGAATCAGGTGTCTGCCACCCACAGCTATATCAGGAATGGAAAGATTGCGGAATTTAACAGACTGCTGCGCCAGATGGCCCAGGAAAAGCAGGTGTACTTTATTGACACAGCGTCTGCGGTAGCCGCCTCTGACGGAAGCCTTCCAGCCGATGCGGCCTTTGACGGCATTCACCTGAAAAAGGATTACTGCAAAAAATGGCTGGACTATTTAAAAAGCCACACAGCTGCTGCGCACTGACAGGACGGCAGAGAGCAGCGGCCGCGCGATACAGCACACAGAAGGGAGAAAGGAAATGAAAAACAAAACATGGATGAAAAGCTTACAGAAAAAGGGAATCACAGCAGGGCTGATTCTGGCGTCCTGCGCCGTTCTGTCTGCATGCGGCGGACAGAACGGGCAGGCCGGGGCGGGAAAGCAGACGGAAAGCCAGACGGGAAAGCAGGCTGACGCCGGAGAAATTGGAAAGAAGCTGGCAGAAGATCTGGCCTTTGAGGACGAGCTGACTCTGGCGGATGAGGACATGGCGGGGATGCTGTACGGCATTGATGCGGCGGTACAGTCCTCTGTCTACATCAGCAGCGGAGCCACGGCAGAAGAGATTGCGGTGTTCGAGTTTGAGACGGAAGAGGACTGCAAAGAGGCGGTTTCCCTGGCAGAGCAGAGGATCGAGGATCAGAAAGAGGCCTTCGCTTCCTATGTGCCAAAGGAGGTAAAGCGCCTGGACGGAGCGGTGGTGAAGCAGTACGGCCGTTTTCTGGCTGTCTGCGTCTGCGATGACGGCAGAAAGGCGGAGGAGCTGCTTGCGGAGCTGTTTCAGTAGAGGGAGCAGGCATGGTTTTCAGCAGCATTTTATTTATCTTTTACTTTCTCCCTTTGACGCTTCTGCTCTATTACGCAGGCCCTTCGCGGCTCAGAAACCTGGTGCTTCTGGTAATGAGTCTGGCGTTCTATTCCTGGGGAGAGCCGGTGTACGTTTCCATTATGCTGTTTTCCACTATATTTGATTATGGAAACGGACTGGCCATTGAGAAATGCCTGTCCTCCGGCAGAAAAAGGGCTGCCAGGGCTGTGCTGCTTCTCTCAGTGGCCGGCAACCTGGGGATTCTGGGATTTTTTAAATACAGCAATTTTTTTATTGAGATAATCAATGCGGCTGGAGGGACGGATTTTCCTCTTTTGGAACTGTCCCTTCCTATCGGCATTTCCTTCTACACCTTTCAGACCATGTCCTACACCATCGACGTGTATCTGGGGCAGGCCGGGGCGCAGAAGAATCTGGTTCAGTTCGGGGCCTATGTGGCCATGTTCCCCCAGCTGGTGGCAGGGCCGATTGTCAAGTATAAGGATATCAGCGGCCAGCTGGCAGACAGAAACGTGACGGCAGAGAGATTTTCCTACGGAATCAGCCGTTTTATTACAGGACTTTCCAAGAAGGTTCTCCTGGCCAACAATATCGGCATGGTGTGGGAACAGATTTCCGGCGGAAATCTGGCCGGGCTTTCCGCTGCGGAAGCCTGGATCGGCGCGGCCGCCTTTTCATTCCAGATTTATTTCGATTTTTCCGGGTACTCAGATATGGCCATCGGGCTGGGAGAGCTGTTCGGCTTTCATTTTCAGGAAAATTTCAACCATCCCTACCGGTCGAAAAGCATGACGGAATTCTGGCGCAGATGGCATATTTCTCTGGGAACCTGGTTCCGGGAATACGTCTATATTCCTCTGGGAGGCAGCAGGAAGGGGATGAAAAGACAGCTGCTTAACCTCCTGATTGTCTGGTGTCTGACGGGACTCTGGCATGGAGCCAGCTGGAACTTTCTTGTCTGGGGGCTGTACTTCGGGGTGTTTTTAACAGCGGAAAAGCTGTTTTTGCTCCGGCGTCTGGAAGCGCTTCCAGGGTGGGTTTCCCACGCCTACTGCCTGATTTTCGTGGCGGTCAGCTGGGTGATTTTTGCCTTTGACAGCATGGCGGACGTATGTACTTATGTAAAGTCCATGTTCGGCCTGGGAAGCGGCGGATGGATAGGGGAAGCGGCCCTTTACTATGGAGAGACCTGGGGCGTTTTCTTTGTTGTCTGCGCCCTGTGCAGTCTGGGAATTTTTAAAATGAAGCGGGCCTTTCTGCCCGTTCTTTTTGCGGCCAGCATCTGTTTTCTGGCAGGAGGAACCTACAACCCGTTTTTGTATTTTCGGTTTTAGGGTGCAGGAAGACAGAGAGGAATTAAGGCGAAATGACGGACAGGAGAAGTGGTGGGAGTGTTATGACAGAACATAAGAACAGAGACAGGAAGAAATGGAGAAATTTTCTAGGAATCGCTGGTTTTCTGGCTGTGATCGGGGCGGCGCCGGCGTTTACTTTTACATTAAAGGATCGGGAGTTTTCAGAAAATGAAAACAGGTATCTGGCCCAGAAGCCCTATATTTCTCTGGAACGTATAAAAACAGGGGAGTTTATGCGGGATATGGAAGAATATGTAAGCGATCAGCTCCCGCTTCGCGACAGTCTGACCACAGCCAGGACAGAGCTTTTAAAGGCTGCGGGCAGCCGGGAGATCAACGGCGTGTATCTGGGGAAAGACGGATATCTGATAGAACAGTGGCTGGAACAGGATTTTGACGAAGAACGGCTTCAGAATAACATAGAAGCGCTGAACGGCTTTTTGGAGAAACATCAGGATAAGAAGGCTTTCGTTATGATTGTGCCGACAGCGGCGGAAACCATGAAGGACAAGCTGCCGCCTCACGCGCCGTCCTTCTGCCAGGAGAAGGCTATGGCCCAGATAGAAAAGGGGCTGTCCTCCGGGACGCTGATTGACCTGCGCCAGACGCTTTCTGCCCACCGGGAGGACGGCGTTTTTTATAAGACGGATCACCACTGGACCAGCAGGGGAGCCTTTCAGGGGTATCTGAAGTGGTGCGAGGCAAATGGAATGTATCTGCCTGCCAGCCAGTTCCATCCAGTGCAGGTCTCAGACTCCTTTCAGGGTTCTCTGGACTCCAAGGTTTTGGAGGCAGAGGGAAGCAGAGATTCCATCGAGCTGTTTACGCGGGAACAGGAGCCATCCTATACCGTTTCCTACAATTTTGGCAGGGAGATTTCTGACAGCGTCTACGCCCCGGAAAACCTGAAGAAAAAGGATCAGTACCAGATTTTTTTAAATGGAAACCACCCGGAGGTGACCATTGAGACCTCCAACAAAAACGGCAGGCGTCTGCTGATAGTAAAGGATTCCTTTGCAAATGCCCTGGTTCCCTTCCTTATTGGAGACTGCGAATCCATTCACCTCATTGACCTCCGGTATTACCGGGGCAGCCTGGAGGACTACATATCACAGCGGGAAATCAATGAATTTCTGATTCTCTACAATCTGAAAAATTTCTGCGGAGAGAAGAACCTTAAATTTTACTAAAAATTCTTATCATCTGTGCTTTTCCGGTGACTCTTTCTCTGCTCTCTTCCAAAATAATCAAGAAAATGGTATACTGACAGTATCATCGCTTTCCTGCCCCTGGGAAGGGGCGGGAGGCTAGTCAGGAGACAAAACAGAATGAAAAAAATGATTTCATGGAATGTAAACGGCCTGCGGGCCTGTGTGGGAAAAGGATTTCTCGACGTGTTTCAAGAGCTTGACGCCGACATTTTCTGCATTCAGGAGAGCAAGCTTCAGGCCGGACAGATTGACCTTGATATACCAGGCTACTATCAGTATTGGAGCTACGCGGACAAGAAGGGATATTCTGGAACCGCCCTGTTTACTAAAGAGGAGCCTTTAAGCGTGGTATATGGTCTGGGAATCGACGTCCACGACCACGAGGGACGGGTGATTGCGGCGGAGTACGAAGATTACTATGTGGTGACCTGCTATACGCCCAATTCCCAGAACGAGCTGGCCCGCCTGCCCTACCGGATGGAGTGGGAGGACGCGTTCCGCTCTTATCTTAAAAAGCTGGAGGAGAAAAAGCCGGTGATTTTCTGCGGAGACCTGAATGTGGCCCACCGGGAGATTGACCTGAAAAATCCCAGGACCAACAGAAAGAACGCGGGCTTTACCGACGAGGAGAGAGGGAAATTTTCAGAGCTTTTAGACGCGGGATTTATCGACACCTACCGTCATTTTTACCCGGACACAGAAGGGGCATATTCCTGGTGGTCCTACCGATTTAAGGCCAGAGAGAAGAACGCAGGATGGCGAATCGACTACTTCTGCGTATCAGAAAGCTTGAAGGACCGGCTGGTAAGCGCGTCTATCCACTCGGAGATTATGGGATCCGATCACTGTCCGGTTGAACTGGTGATTCAGTAGGCTGGAACGGAAGCAGGAGAACAGATATGAATTTATTGACCATTGAACATCTTACGAAATCTTATACAGAGCGGCTGCTGTTTGACGACACGGCTTTTTCTGTCAACGAAGGCGAGAAAATCGGGGTAATCGGCATTAACGGAACTGGAAAGTCTACGCTTCTTCGGATCCTGGCGGGCCTGGAGGAGCCGGATGAAGGAAGCGTGGTGAAGGGGAGAAATCTCTACATCCGCTACCTGCCCCAGAACCCGGTATTTGAGCCTGGATACACGGTGTTAGAGAGTGTAATCCGGGAAAATCAGGGCCATGAACAGGTCTGGGATCTGGAAGGACAGGCGAAAACCATGCTGATGACGCTGGGGATTCCAGACTGGAATGAGAAGATAGAGACGCTGTCCGGCGGTCAGAGAAAGAGAGCCGCTCTGGCCAGCGTCCTTCTCTCCACCGCGGATCTGCTGGTGTTAGACGAGCCGACCAACCATCTGGCCAGCGGCATGGCCGACTGGCTGGAGGAGTACCTGAAGAAATTCAGGGGAGCGCTGGTGATGATCACCCACGACCGGTATTTCCTGGACAGCGTGACAAACAGGATTGTGGAGCTTGACAAGGGAAAGCTCTACAGCTATCAGACGAATTATCAGGGCTTTCTGGAGCTGAAGGCGGAGCGGATGGCCATGGAGGAGGCGTCAGAGCGGAAACGCCAGTCTATTTTAAGGGTGGAGCTGGAGTGGATGAAGCGGGGCGCCAGAGCGCGCTCTACCAAGCAGAAGGGCAGGATCCAGCGGTTCGAGGAGCTGAGCGCCAGAAAGGGGCCTGAGTACGACGGGGAGGTGGAGCTGGGCTCTGTCTCCAGCCGTCTGGGCCGGACGACCATTGAGCTGAAGCATATCTGCAAAGCCTACGGAGACAAGGTTCTGATTCAGGATTTCAGCTATATTTTCCTGAAAAATGACAGAGTGGGCTTTATCGGGCAGAACGGCAGCGGAAAGTCGACTCTGATGAAGATGATTGCCGGATGGGTGCAGCCGGATTCCGGGGAGATTGAGATTGGACAGACTGTGCAGCTGGGATATTTCTCCCAGGAGAACGAGGCGATGGACGATTCGCTGCGCGTCATCGACTACATTAAGGAAGCGGCGGAGTATGTGAAGACGCCGGAGGGAAGCATTTCCGCTTCCCAGATGCTGGAGCGGTTCCTGTTTCCGTCCTCTGTGCAGTACACGGTCATCGGAAAGCTGTCTGGAGGCGAGAAACGGCGGCTTTATCTTCTGCGCATTCTGATGGAGGCCCCTAATGTGCTGATTCTGGACGAGCCTACCAATGATCTGGACATCAGAACCCTGACGATTCTGGAGGACTACCTGGACAGCTTCCAGGGCATTGTCATCACCGTATCCCACGACCGGTATTTTCTGGACCGGGCGGTGCGCCGGATTTTTGCCTTTGAGGGTAATGGAAGGCTGCGCCAGTATGAGGGCGGTTTTACCGATTATCAGGCCGCAAGGCAGGAGGAAGAGGCTGCCGGAGAGAGTCTTAACAGTCCGTCTGCAGGAACAGCCGTGGAAAAGGAGATGGAGGGGGGGCCTGAGAAAAACACCAGGAAGAGCTGGAAGGACGGCCAGGTGAAAAAGCTGAAATTCACCTACAAGGAGCAGAAGGAATGGGAAACCATTGAGGACGATATCGCGGCGCTGGAGGAGAAGGCAGAGGCCCTGGGGCCGGAGATCAATAAGGCTGCCAGAGACTACGAAAAACTGGCTGCGCTGATGAAGGAGAAGGAGGAGACGGAGGCGCTTCTGGAGGAGAAAATGGAGCGCTGGATGTATCTGAATGATCTGGCGGAGCGGATAGCGGAGCAGAACGGCCGTTAGGACGGGATGGGAGAGTGCAACATGAAGATAGAAAAACTTGCTGCGGCAGAAGGCATGCCGGGATATTTTCCGCCCGGAGCCGTCAAGACAGAAGGCGGCTTCCACATCTGCACCATGGCGGAGGGGGAGAACGTAAGCCTGGCTGTATTTGAAACGTCGGGAGGGGAGGAAAAACAGAGGATTTTTCCTTTTCCCGAAGGTTCAAGACTTGGAAATATGCGGACAATCCGCCTGCTGGGCGGAGATTTTGCAGGGCTTTCCTATTCCCTGATCTGCGACGGGACAGAGCAGCCCGATCCCTTTGGACACGCTTTTACGGGCCGGGAGACCTGGGGAGAGCTGTCCCATGTGAAAAATCCGCTGAGATCCCCCTTTGAGCTTCCCTATTTTGACTGGGAGGGCGACGAGCCTCTTCATATTCCCTATGAGGATATGATTTTATACAGGATCCACGCGAGGGGCCTTACCATGGGGCCGAGGGGAACGGATCGGAAGGACAAGACGGCGGGACGGCCGGGAACCTTTCAGGCAATCAGAGACAAAATCCCGTATTTCAGGGAGCTGGGCGTCACCTCCCTGGAGCTGATGCCTCCCAATGAGTTTGAGGAGGTCATGATGCCGGACAGCTCGGACGGCAATCCCTACGGCCCCGACGAGCCTACGGGGAAGCTCAACTACTGGGGCTACGGCCCGAGTCTTCTGTTTGCCCCCAAGGCCTCCTATTCGGAGGGAAAGCCGGGAAAAAAGAATCCCTCCTCTGAATTCAAGGCTCTTGTAAAGGAGCTTCACAAAAACGGCCTGGAGCTGATTATTGAACTGTATTTTACCGGAAAGGAAAGCGCTGCCTTTATCAGCGAGGCAGTGCGGTTCTGGGTGCGGGAATACCATGTGGACGGCATACACCTGACGGGAATCGCCTCCTGCCCGTCTCTGGCAGACGATCCCTGGCTTTCCAGGACAAAGCTGTTCGCCTCCTTCTGGGAGGAGAGTGGCTCTGAGAAGGGAAAACAGGAGAAGAGCCGCCATCTGGCGGAGTACAACGACGGTTTTCTGGTGGACATGAGGCGTCTTTTAAAGGGAGACGAGGATCAGATGAACGGCCTGATTTTCAGGAGCAGGAGAAATCCCAGGAATATGGGCGTGATCAACTACATGGCCCATTCAAACGGCTTTACCCTGGCAGATTCCGTCTCCTATGAGATGAAGCATAACGAGGCCAACGGGGAGAACAATCAGGACGGAAGCGCCTGGAACTACACCTGGAACTGCGGCGTGGAAGGACCAAGCCGCAAAAAGAAGATTGTCGGCATGCGGCAGAAGCAGATTCGGAACGCTCTTCTGATTCTGTTTTTAAGCCAGGGCACGCCTCTCCTTCTGGCGGGAGATGAATTCGGCGCTACAAAGGGAGGAAATAATAATTCCTACTGCCAGGATAACGCCGTTTCCTGGCTGGACTGGCGGCTTCTGGAGACAAATCGGGACTTGTTCCAGTTCACAAAGCAGGTCATTGCATTCAGAAAGAAACACCCGGTGTTCCATATGCCTCAGGAGCCCATGGGCATGGATTACCTGGTCTGCGGCCACCCGGACGTCTCCTACCATGGAGTCAAGGCCTGGTGTCCGGAGTTTGAGAATTTCCGCAGACAGCTGGGAATCATGTACTGCGGCGATTATGCGAAGAGGCCGGACGGAAGCAGCGACGATTTCTTCTTCACAGCCTACAACATGCACTGGGAGCCCCATGAATTTGCCCTTCCAAAGCTCCCGAAAGGCATGAAATGGCATCTGGCCTTCAATACGGACGATAAGGACAGAAACGGCATTTACGAGGAGGGGAAGGAGCCGTGTCTGGAACAGCAGAAGCAGTTTCTGGTTCCTGCCAGGACCATTGTGGTCTTTATCGGCCTGAAGGATCCGGAGACAGAGAAGAATGGAAAAAAAGGTTCCGGGAAAAAGTCTCCTAAAAAAACAGAGAAAAAGGCGGGAAAAGAGGGGGAGAAGACGCCGTCAAAAAAGCTGCAGAAGACGGCGGCCGCAGTTCTGACAGCCGCCGCCTTATCCCTGGTCTGCCAAAATCCCTTTGACGGCTCTCGCACAGCCTTTGCCGCAGGGCCTGGTACGCCCGCCTACGGCCAGGGAGATCCCTACAACAGCTATCAGTGGGCTTTTCTAAATAACGGCCAGTTCCGCCTGGTGACGGGAACTCAGAACATGAATTCCTCCATGCCGGGACACCTGTCCGACAGCCAGGACAGCTCCGACTATGGGCCTGAGACAGAGGGGCGGGCCACTACCTTTGCCAGGGCGGGCATGGATATTAACCTGACGCCGGCCAGAACGGCCTACGACGCCCTGGAAAATAAGGGGCAGGTGGTGGTGGCTGTGATTGACACCGGCGTCCAGACGGATCACGAAGATTTAAAGAACAGTATCTGGACCAACCCGGGAGAGACAGCCGGGGACGGCGTTGACAATGATAAAAACGGCTTTGTGGACGATGTCCACGGATGGAATTTCTATTCTGGGAAGGGAGAGCTCTATCAGGGAAGCGAGGACAACCACGGAACCCACTCGGCGGGAACCATCGCGGCAGGGAAAAACGGCGTCGGTATTACAGGTATCTGCGATCCAGCCTATGTGAAAATTATGCCGTTAAAGGTGCTGGGAACCAAGGACGGCGTGGGAACGCCGGAAAACGTGGCGAAGGCCATCCGCTATGCGGAGGCCCAGGGCGCGTCCGTCTGCAACCTCAGCTTCGGAACGGGGAAATTTAACCAGGAGCTTTACGATACTATGAAAAATTCCGAGATGCTGTTTGTGGTAGCCGCGGGAAACGGAGATAAAGAGGGGAAGGGAGTCAATCTGGACGAGAAGCCTGTCTACCCGGCTGCCTTTGACCTGGAAAATATTATTTCTGTGGCCAGTATGCGTCTGGACGGAAATCTGGAGCCCAGCTCCAATTACGGGGGGAGCTCTGTGGATCTGGCCGCGCCCGGAAAATATATTTTGAGCACCATTTCCGGCGGCCAGTACGCCTATATGAGCGGGACTTCCATGGCCGCGCCCATGGTGTCTGGAACCGCTGCCCTTATAAAGTCGGCCAGACCGGATCTGAGCACAGGGAAAATCAGGGAGATTCTTCTGAATTCCTCAGAGAAAAACAGCTCTATGGAGGGAAAAACCACGACGGCGGGAATGCTGGACGCAGGAAAAGCCATGGAGCTGGCGGGGAAAGCCTGATGAAGAAACATCTGCTTTTCAGGGCTTTTCTGCCGCTGGCGGCCTATGCGGTATTTACAGAGCTGGCGCTTCACGGCCTGGCAGGAATCCTTGCGGCAGCTCCAGATGGCTGGACTGGGGCGGCCTCTTTGAATCTGAGCGCGGCGGTTCTCTGGGCTAACGCGGCCGCCGGACTGGCGGTTTCTGGACTTTTCTGGAGACAGTACGGCAGAGAGGAAGAAGAAGGCAAAGCGCCGGAGCGGCGTCTGGATTTGCGGAGAGAGGAAATCGGCAGTTTTTTGCTTCTTATTGCTTTGGTTGCTCTGGGCATCTGCTGCTGCCTGGGGGGCAGCGGGCTGATTTTCCTGCTGAGGGAAGGTTTTTCCGGAACTATATCTTCCGGCTCTTTGTCTGCTGAAGCCATATCTGCCGGAGCAAAGGCAGCAGTTGCTGCGCCCGGGACGGCGTTTTCGCTTGCGACGCTTTTTCTCTGCAGCGGATGCATTATTCCGTTTGCGGAAGAGTTTCTCTTTCGCAGAGCCATGTACGGAAGCCTGAGGGAGATAAGACGTCTGGGGCGTACAGGCGCGCTGATTCTCTCCTCGCTTATGTTCGGCCTGTACCATGGACAGCTTCTCCAGGGGATTTACGCGGGACTTTTAGGCTGTCTTCTGGCTTTTCTGTATGAGAGAAAGAGAACGCTTGCCGTTCCCGTTATCGTTCATGCGTCTGCTAACAGCGCCGCAGTTTTCTTGGAGACGGTCCGTTATGGAACATGGCTTGAGAGCAGGCCAGGGGCTTTGCTGATCCAGACTGGGGCGGCGGTTTTTCTGGCGGCTGTGATTTTGAGACATATCTGCAGACAAGAGAGGAGAATGTAAATTTGAGTGAGAAGCAGTTTCGCAACAAGGTGTGCTTTGCCGCCTTTTTTTTCAGCCTTATGGTGGTGATGATTCACAGCTATAATGCAGATATGTTTCTGGCGCTTCCCGCCTCCTCTCCGGGAGGACGGGCGGTGTGGGCCTTTGAACATATCCTGGCGGACGTGCTGGGGCCTATGGCTGTGCCGGGATTTTTTATGATTTCCGCCTACCAGTTCTATCGGAACTGCTCCTTTTGGGATGTGGTTCCGAAGATGGAGAGAAGAATCAGAACGGTGCTGATTCCCTACCTGCTGTGGAACTTTTTCTACTATGCCGGTTACGCTCTGGCTGGGAAAATTCCTTTTCTGGCCGGACTTTCCGACAAAACTGCAGTGGAATTCAGCATTCCCGTCATGGTGGAGGCGGTGCTCCACTTTACCTATAATCCCGTTTTCTGGTATATGTATCAGCTGATTTTTCTCATTGCCCTGTCCCCGGTTCTCTATCCCCTGCTGAAAAACAGGGTGGCCGGACTGGCGGCGCTTCTGCTGGAGCTTTACTGCATTAAAAATCTGGTGAATCTTCCTGTCATCAATATGGACGCGCTGTTTTACTACAGCGCGGCGGCCTACGGAGCGCTCCACGGAAGCTGGCTGGTGGAGGAAGGCTGGAAAAAAGAGCGGACAGACAGGAAAAAAACGGAAACAGAGAGAACAGAGCGAATCAGACGCCTGGAACCGTGGCTCCGCCTTCTGACAGTGGCGGCAGGAATCGGTCTGGCCGTTTACTTTTATCAGGGAATCACAGTCAGGCATTCTGTGCTGGAGACGGTGCTGTACCGTTTTACGGTTCCCGTCACGATCTGGGCGGCAGTATCAGGAACCAGGCTTCCGGAGGCCGGAGAGTGGATGAAATATGGCTTTTTCCTCTATACAATTCACTTTATTCTGGCCAGAGGAATGAACAAAGCGGCGGCAATGCTCCTTCCTCATACGGCGGCATCGGCCCTTCTGGTATACCTGGTAATCCCGGCTGTCTGCGTGATCACAGCCTGGAAGCTGGGAGACTTTCTGAAAAAGCATACAGGGCCGTTCTGGCGTCTGATTAATGGAGGCAGGTAAAAGGGCATAGAAAAAGAAAAGCCTGTTCAGGGATTTAAAGGTCCTGAACGGGCTTTTTTGTAAGAACGCTGTGAAATGATTCGGATACGTTTATGCCTCCCAGCGTCCGGAAGCGCCGCATGGCAGCACCAGACCGCTGTCTGTGACGGGAAGACCGATTTCCTCGGAACGGACAGAACCGCCGAACTTCGGAACCAGTTCCGTGGAGAGCATGTAGGTGAGGACGGCCGGAGCCAGTCCCGTGGTGTAGGAGTTAATCAGGTAAAATAAGGGCTGATCAGACAGCAGCTTGGCGCACAGCTGTACAAACGGGTGGATGGATTCCTCAATTTTCCAGATCTCTCCCTTGGGGCCTCTTCCGTAGGAAGGCGGATCCATGATAATTCCGTCGTAATGATTTCCACGGCGGATTTCCCGTTCCACGAATTTGACGCAGTCGTCTACAATCCAGCGGATGGGAGCCTCAGAAAGGCCGGAGGAGCGGGCGTTTTCCTTAGCCCAGGCCACCATGCCCTTGGAGGCGTCCACGTGGGTTACATGGGCGCCGGCCTTGGCGGCTGCCAGCGTGGCGCCTCCTGTGTAGGCGAACAGATTCAGCACCTTAATGGGGCGTCCGGCCTTTCTGATTTTATCGCCGAACCAGTCCCAGTTAGCGGCCTGCTCCGGGAACAGCCCCGTGTGCTTGAAGCTGAACGGCTTCAAATTAAAAGTCAGCTCTTTATAATGAATGCTCCACTGCTCCGGCAGATCGAAGAACTCCCATTCTCCGCCTCCCTTGGAGCTTCTGTGGTAGTGGCCGTTCATGCGCTTCCACCCTTTATTTTTCTTCGGCGTATCCCAGATAACCTGGGGATCCGGCCTTACCAGCAGATATTTTCCCCATCGCTCCAGCTTTTCTCCTCTGGAGCAGTCTAATACTTCGTAATCCTTCCAGCCGTCAGCTATCCACATAGTATCGTGTTCCTTTCTCCTGCATTCCGGCGCCGGCAGATGAAGGAGTCTTCCTTCCCTGGTCTGGCGCGGTGCAGCAACTAAAATAATTAATAATTAAGCAGTTTCTTCTATAATAATATAGTTCTGTGTTCACATGTGATATTATATATGGCCGCAGGACAGGTGTCAAAGGTTTGTTTCCTCTTTCGTAATAGAATTGAAAGATTATTTTGCTTGAATATTTTACCGGCTCTTGTTAGAATGATACATAGAAGTATAAGCGGAATTTATAGGAGGAGCATAGATGAAGAGAAAAAGGATTGCCGCAGCGGTTCTTTCTATTATGCTGACTATGGCGGGCGGCGGTTTGCTTTGGCGCTTCGGGATGGCAGAAATCGGGCAGCAACTGGGTATATTACGATACAAACGGACGCAAGGTGGCCAATGAATGGCAGAAGGGAGCCGACGGTCTCTGGAGATATCTGGATTATAACGGAAATATGGCGCTGAATTCCTGGGTAGACGGGGATTACTATGTAGACGCCAACGGCATTATGGTGGCTGGAAAATGGATGAAGCTTGCGAAGAAGGACGACGGCTGGGACAATAACGCAGAGCAGGCGTGGTATTACTTCACAAGCGACGGAAAGGCGGCTTCTGACAGCTGGCAGAAGATTTCCGACAAGTGGTATTATTTCAACGGAGACGGGGAGATGCAGACAGGCTGGGCTGACGACGATCTCTATTATCTGGGAGACGACGGAACCATGCGCACAGGCTGGCAGTATCTGGAGGATCCGGACGCCGATGACAATGACGACGACGATGTCCGCCCCTACGAGGACGACGACGATCACCACTGGTACTATTTCCAGAGCTCCGGAAAACGTTATGTGCCGGAGACTGGCGGAGACAGCTTTAAGAAATATAAGATTGACGGCGTAAACTATTACTTTGACGAAGAGGGACGGATGCAGACTGGATGGATCTGTGTCAGCGGCGATGAGGACAATTTCAAGGATTACCGCTACCTTCAGGACAATGGAAAGCTGACCACAGGCTGGTATTCCACCTATCCGCCGGAGGACTACGAGGGCGATGTGGAGGACGAGGTGCAGTGGTACTATTTCGGAAACGACGGAGAACCCAAGGTAGGGCCGTCGGTGGAGAACGCCTCAGTCAAGGATCTGGAGAAGATCAACGGCATTACCTATCTCTTTGATGAGAATGGAAATCCTGTTTACGGACTCCGCAACCTGAATAATGGAAGCGACTTCGAGACTTATTACTTCGGCGACAGGCAGACAAGCTCTGTGCAGAAGGGAAAGATGACCATCGAGGAAGGCGACGGAACCAAGAGCGAGTTTTACTTCACAGAGTCCGGCGGAAAAGCGGGACGCGGCTTTACAGGCGTGAAGAACAAGTACCTGTTCTACAAGGGCAAGCTTCAGGAGGCTGACGACGGAACCAAGTACGAGGTAATCTGCGTGGAGGGCAGAAACTATCTGGTCAACCCATCCGGAAAGGTGATGGAAGATACGACAGTCAAGGATTCCAGCGGCACCAGGTTCGAAACCAATAAAACGGGCGTTGTGGTAAAGGTAGACAAGGAGTCCGACAACGGCGACGAGTATGCGAGAGATCCATACGAGCCGGTAGAGTGGGACTAAGCAAATAAGCATTATAATAAGGAAGAAGAGAAGACTTTCCCTGCTCTGATAAAGACAGAGGAAGGTTTGCTCTTCTTTCTTTTGTAGTTTCAGAGGAAGCAGCAGACTGGACAGGTATCATGTAACGACAATTTAACGGGGGATTCGATTATGATTGAAATACTGCAGGTGCTTTGCATGTTTGCTATTGGCGTTTTTTTGATAGCAAAACCGGATCTGGTTTGGAAAATAGAAAATTTCCTCTATGTCAAAGATGGCTCCCCGACTCAATTTTACTTCATTCTTGCAAGAAGTTGCGGGGGGATAGCGATCATCTGTTCCTTTGTGTTCGGATATGTTGTGCTTTCTGAGTGAGGCGTGAAATTGCTGGACCAGGTGATGATGGCGAGGCTTTCGCTGCGAGATTCGCGCTGATTTCCGCCGCCGAGCGAAGTGTCTGAGACGAAGGCGAGTTTTCGCGAACGGCGGATAACAGATGCGGGAATCGAGCAGAAAACGCAGCCGGTCACCTGGTTCGCAATTTTGCAGCCTTTTCCTATTTACAAATTCCACTACAGAAAAAGAAATGTTTTCGGTGACTAAGCCTTTGATGGAACAAGAAAACATTTCTTTTTCTGCGCCATAACCCGGTTCCGTCATTCTGCACAAAAACGTCAAAAACAGGCCGCGATTTTCTAAGGAAAAATCGGCGAAAAAAGTAGAAAAATCCCTTGCAATTACAGGAAACATATGATATGATACAGAGGCTGTGGCATGATAGCAATGAAGCGCGAGGTTGCTGCCTGAGAGATGGCAGGTTTTCCGTGGAGCGAATGTCAAGTTAGGAAACTGGCGACAAGTCACTGTACGAATCACAACTGATTACTGATTACCACAAGGGAAAAGTATGAAACAACGTGTGAGTTTCTCACGACACACACGGGAGAGTGTACAGTCACCGCTTGTCGTACTGAAGTCAAAAGTACGAAAAGGAGGCGACTTTTTTTATGGCAAGTCAAGTAATGAGAATCACACTGAAAGCTTATGATCATCAGCTGGTTGACCAGTCTGCTGCAAAAATCATTGAGACTGTAAAGAAGAACGGATCAAAGGTGAGCGGACCGGTGCCGTTACCAACTAAGAAAGAGGTTGTTACAATCTTAAGAGCTGTTCAT
>ERZ791871.1693-NODE-1693-length-17928-cov-4.614894_pt1 | contig 17928 bp, 16 predicted proteins | sample MGYA00510280_ERZ791871 | MGnify/ENA primary metagenome ERZ791871 (study PRJEB30046, sample SAMN00792111) | human gut metagenome | study: EMG produced TPA metagenomics assembly of the A metagenome-wide association study of gut microbiota in type 2...
GATTATCGGAAAAGGCTTCCATTCTGTCTAGGATGGACAGCCTTTTCTCTGCTTTCATCTGGTACATAATACATTGTTCCTATCTCCTTTTTTGCTTTTATTGGATTTATTTTACAAAATATTTTTCTTAAATCATCACATACTAAGCAACGAGGAGGTTTCAATGCATGAATGATAAGAAAAAGAAACGAGAACTTACAAACGAAGAAATTGATGAAAATATCTTCGAAATGTGCAATATTTGTTCTACCACGGATTGTACTGGATTGATCCAGGTTGTTCCAAGAACAGAAGCCGAGCTTGAATCTTACGAAGAATTGTACCCCTTCCGACCACCGTTTTTACCTTGTGATGATGATTAAGTCGTCATCCATTTTCTCCTGTAATAAGATCTTATAGCCTGTTATGACTATAAGGTCTTATTTTAATATCTTAATCAGACTTTCATGACGGCTTCGGTAATGTCAGCGAAGAAACTTGTTGGCGGCATCTGATTTGGATCACCTACAATAACTGCATTTTTTGCTTTTGCTAATACACCAACTGCCTTGCATGTTGGAAGCTGAGATGCCTCGTCAAAAATCACGATATCAACCAGATCATTTTCTGCCTGCAAGTATTGTGCTGCTGCAATCAATCGTTCTAGTGCATATTTCTGATGATCTAATTCACTTTCTTTACATCATTATGATCAAATGAGATCATTACGTTTTGCTCTGGGATGGTTTCATAAATATCCATCAATTCCCGAACATTTTTTCCAAATGATCTTCTTTTATGTAATGCCTGTGCATATGCATCTAATTCAGAACGAATCTTCCTAATATCTTCGATCTTTGATTGATACTCCGTTCTCTCTCCAATCTGATCAAGTTCCAATCCATGTTTTAATTGATCAAGTACGGCTTTTTTTGTCGCCTTATTTGAATGTAATTCCAAGCAAAAATCACCAATTCCTAAAGATGCCAGTCGTTTCTGGACGACTTCTAATGCTGCCATTTTCTCAGCAACAAAAAGAATTGTCTTTCCTTTTGTTAATGCATTTGCGATCATTGCCGTGATCCTCTGTGATTTTCCTGTTTCTGGAGGTCCTTGTAAAACAGATGTTAAATTAAATTCCTATAGAATCACCGCACTTCCTTAAAAATAAGTTGTATATTTTAAATCATGATTCTCTGCATTGACAGGTTTGAGCTTTTGTGGTATAACAATTTCTGAAAATGTATGTGGATTTTTCCGGGTGTTTATCATCTTTTCGCCGCACAGTTACAGATTTGTAATTGTGTGGCTTTTTTATTGCCCGCATTTCCAAAAGGAGGTTTTTATGCAAACAGATAACAAAATGGGAACTGCATCCATCAACAAACTTATACTAACAATGTCACTGCCGCCTTTATTTTCGATGTTTTTGCAGTATTCCTACAATTTAATTGACAGTGCCTTTGTCGCACATCTGAGTGAAAATGCACTCACTGCCGTTTCATTGTCTTTTCCGTTGACAACGATTATGAATGCTACTTCCATATGGGTTGGTGTCGGCATCAATGTGTTGATAGCCGGTTATCTTGGCAGAAAGAAACAAACGAAAGCTAACAGCATTGCATCAACAGGGTTACTTTTATCCTTTATACTCGGTTTGATTCTCAACCTTATAGTACTTGCTGCTTCGAGGACCTATTTCCAGGCTTTTACCTCAAATGACGAGATTTTTTCTCTGTGCATTGAGTATATGCGTATCTGTGCATTTATACAGATACCGAACATGGTTCATATTGCAATACAGAAAATGCTGCAAGCCACTGGAAACATGATTGCGCCCATGTGGTTTCAGATTGCCGGTGTCATTGTGAACATTATGTTCGATCCGCTGTTGATATTCGGAATCGGTCCTTTCCCGAAACTTGGTATCTCAGGTGCAGCCATTGCAACCGTCATGGGATATGCTTTTTCCATGGTTCTCGCACTGTTTTTGCTGTTTAATGGAAAACAGGCAGTGCAAATCGAGGCTCGCATGATTCGGTTTGATTTCCTCATTATCAAAAATATCTTTGTCTGCGGATTTCCATCTTTTATTATGAATGCACTAAGTGCTTTCACTGTAACCTTTGCGAATCTATTTTTGGTTGCTTACTCAGATACCGCCATCGCCTTTTTCGGAGCATACTATAAAATAAAACAGCTTGTTGAAATGACCGTAAATGGTCTGATTCAGGGTTGCCTTCCGATTATGCGTTTTAATTACGGAGCCGGAAAACAAGCACGAGTAAAATCTGCATTTCACTACGGAACAGCTTATGCAAGTATTATGATGCTTTTAGGAACGCTGGTTCTGGCAATTATGCCAACGCAACTTTTGTCACTATTTGCAGCATCAGAGAGTATGCAGGAGTTTGGCAAAAGTGCCATGCGGATTATGTCTGTCGGATATCTGTTCTGCGGATTTACCATAATGATCGCTACTTATTTTCAGGCAATAGATAGAGTAATTGAAAGCAATATTCTTCAATTGATGCGTCAGTTTATAGTGCTTCTTCCTGCCATGTGGGTGCTGAATCATACAATGCAAATTAGCGGCATATGGATTTCCTTCCCGATCACAGAGTTGATTTCCTTTGGCGCTGCAATCATACTGCTTATGATTTGCAATAGGAAGTCAAAAAACAAGCAGTCCTCTTTACCTTGTGATGATGATTAAGTCGTCATCCATTTTCTCCTGTGGCAAGATCTTATGGCCTGTTATGACTATAAGGTCTTGTTTTATTTTCTCGAAAGTAAATTTTCAATGTCCACTTTCTCTTCTAATTTAGTCTGACAAAAAAATCATCGTAATCACTTGATTCCACTTGCGCTTGATTCCTTGAATTTCGATGTCTTTTTTCGTTTGATCTTTTTTACTGATCCATGGCCAGGCATATCCTGCAACCATTCTGGATAATCCTACTTCTGTTTCTTTTCGATACATATCCTTTTCAAATTTTGAAAAATCAAGATATATTTTAAGATCATATTTATCTGATTTATATTTTTCAGTACATGATTCTCCAAATATACTTTTCACAAATTCGATATATGCACTTCCACCTTGTACTCTCATCTGTGTTAATAATGTAAAATAAGAAGTCATACGTTTTTCCAATGAATTCTGCATCTTTTGGTCAAATCGCTGATAATCTATTCCTGATGGACCTACTACCTGCATTGCATCATAGAATAAAATAGTACAATCTGATTGTTTTATAATCCAATCTAATTCATCGGCTTCTGTCGTCAATCCAAGTTTTTCACAATTTTTCTTAAACGAACCCATATAAGATATATTTTTATACTGATGCAAACGATGTGCTTCATCCACCAATAAGATATCATAGTTTTTCTAAGAGATGTCTGTGGAACAACAAATCCTATTTGCTTGTTTTTAAATTCTTCACAGTCCGTTAGATATTTCATTAAGTAAACTGCTACTATCGTTTTTCCACTTCCTGGCATTCCATTTATTACAATTCGATTTGTATTCTCTTCCCTGATCTTCTGAATAATTGTTTCTACTGCATTTCGCTGATTGTCATTTAATTCTTTATACGGGGAATATTTAAATAAATCAGAGTTTTCAATCTCCTCTAAAGAATGTTTTACCAATTTCTCCTTTTGCAGTTTTCTCCAAAGTAATTCAAATTTCTTATCATATTCCTGTTTTTTATAATATTGTTTATCGGCAATTCCAGAATTTTTATTTGTCACTTGAAAAAGCTCGTCTGCAACAATATATTGTATTAATTTTGATTCATAGTCAAATGTTACTGACTGATTAAATATTTTGGAATAAATAAAATGGACTTTGTCAAAAATCTTTTTTTCTACATTTGAACTATGTTGTGTCATCCTTGTTTTGACATGATTTGACTCTCCAATATTAAAGATTATCCTTATCTATCAAAAGCTGAACTGGATCATTGTTTAATCTATTCACTGTATCTATATTTTCAATAAATGGCTAATGACAATTTTGTCCCGTGTATATTCTTCAAACATATTATCCACTTCGGCAAATACAGTATTCATTTCCTCATATATCTTTCCTGTTACATAAGCATCTCTCATTGCAGGTTTCTCCATAACTGACCATTTCAGCTGAGAATATGAGTACTTCGTAAAAGTAATCCACTGAGGGTAACTAATCGCCATAGGATTTTACGTAAAAGCAACTTTTCCAATATTTACTGCTGTTGCCGCAGCATGTCCTAAAAACAGCATCATTGCCACCGAATATGATCTTCAGCACGTCAAAGAAGAATTAGCTGATGTTATTGTGTATTGTCAGGATATGTTAGATAAGTTGAATTTAGATATTGATGAAATTGTCAATATGAAAATGGAACAAAACGAGGCGAAATATCCTGTTGAAAAAGCAAAGGGGTCTGCTAAGAAAATGTCTACTAATATTCCACAATACATATTATATATAATTGAACATCACTCACCGACAATGCGTAGTCTACAAATTTTTCGTCAATATTATATATTTTTTGACCACGCACACTATTATAATAAACTTTTAGTTCAATAAAAATTTCATCATTCTTACATAATTCTTCTAGTTTTTCCATGTATGCATTGAAGGCTATGGAATCTTTCATATCAAAACGTGCTTCATGTGCATACTCTCCACCTCTGTTAAAAAATGATTTATTGATAAAAACATCTCTTATCCTCAAATCTAAGACATCGTTTAAAAAATAGCCATCTCTATATTTATATGTAATTCGTTTTTTTAAATTGTAATCGTCATATTTTCCTTCTTTCGCACATTCTAACAATGCTTTTTTTATCTCTTGATGTGCTCTGTATGCTTCGTTAACTCCATATGTGTAGGACTGTTTGTCTTTTTGGCTTTTAATATCTTCTGGCGTTTGTGTGACTTGATTTAATTCATCTTGAAATGACATGCTTATTCTCCTATATAATTATTTCCTTGTAATTTCTAATCATTGATATTAAGTGTAATCACTTTTGATACTTAAATTCCAACATTTCCAAAATTACATTCATTATCTCCATACTAAATTCTTTCTTTGATATACCCCTTGATTTAAGCAACTCCTTATTTTTTCTAAATGCCTTCCATAGCAACTTTTTATCTCGCTCATTAAGATCAATCTTATAAAGCAAATTTGCCAAAAATATAATAAAATCTTTGTATTCTGCACAAATCATCTCTTTTTCTTTTCCATTTTTCAACGAGATAAAGTCATCAAAATCTTTCATAGTAAATTTTGGTAACAGCCCTTTTATCGGATTCGTTAACAACTGCGTTGATGCAAGCATCAGGTTCACATATGAGCCTAAAGCATATTGTTGAGCATCAGACATTTGATCATAATCTAATCCAAAAGTTTCTATTTCATCAATAGCCGTATTCAATTTACCATTCTCATCAACAATTCGACGAATGCGTTCCTTCAATTCAACGATGGCAAGTTCATATGATTTTATATCTCTTTCACTTATTGCAATAAACACATTATCCAAATAATTCTTATCTCTCTTACCCTTCCAAAAAAATAATCCACCTGCTAATAAGGAAACTCCGGCAATAGCCCATCCAACTGGACCAGCTAAAGCAAGAAAAGCTTCTCCTGCAATCATACCTCCTCCACCTGTAGCGAGTGCACCGCCTCCAAGCCATGCCAATGCTGCATTTGTAGCGGCTGCACCGCTTAGTGTAGAAATCGCAGTTCCTGTTGATGCCACTCCAAATGTTGTAGCTACTCCCATCGCCACAGTCGGTCCCATCGTTACAACAGCAACTCCAACTCCAACTCCTGTAGCACCAGATCTAGCACTTTTCAATGCAGTCTCTTTATAATCTTTGTCAATCTTTTCAGCCTGCTGCTTCCAACATAATCTTACGTGTTTAAGTTCTTCATATTTAAGTTTTTTTTCGCTCGGAATATTGCGGATTATATCAAATTTTTCCTGAATTCTAGTTAATGATTTATACAAATCCACCGTATATCCTCCAAGCTCACTAATGCCATTATTCGTTTCATTAATTTTTTCTTGAACTTTCTTTTGTGCTATCTGAAGTTTTGATTTTTTCTTCAATTTTTCTTTAACCATTATTTTTTATACCCCTTTAAAATAAGAATCAATATCTGCCTTATTTTTCAATATCTCATCTTTTGGAACATTTCTTTTTTCTGCTAAAAAAATAGTCTTGTCAAAAGCTTGAATATACATATCACTTTCTCTTAATTCATTTACAAATGTTAGTAATGATTTATCATCATATATTTCAGCAAGGTACTTTAATCCCTCAATATAATCAGCAATTATCCGTTTTTCACGTTTTAAAATGATAACATTCTCTTTTAATGAATGCCGTCTCCAGCCTCTATTCACCTCTCCATATAGTGAAATTGTAAACCTTCCAACACCAACAATATTCAAACGTAATACAAACTCCGTAACATTAAAATTTCCAAAACCTGTTGCAAATCCATGTGCTACAGCATCACCTGCATCTATTAAACAGAATGTCCGATGTGCAACAGTAAGCATTCTTTTTACAGTTACATTTGAAAATGGTTCACATGACCTCCATAACATTGCAAACGATTTATCGTTCTTTTTCATCCCCAGAAAATATCTTACTAATCGTCTTACTGAATAAATAAATCTTACAAATAATTCATTAACAAAAACTGGTATAGCCTGTGCTGTCTGAAATCTCTCATCATAACCCTGCTTATAAATTTCTAGTGCCAGCTCATTTACTGATTTATCAAATTCGCCAACCGGAATATTTAATTTTCTTTTTATAGAAATGATATCATTCGTCCAACTCCAAAAAGGAGAAGGAATCCCCATTCCTCTTCCTTTACTACTTGATGATCCAGACACATCTGAAATCAAGTGTCCGAACCAATTCACAAATCCACTGAACAGTTTACTTGATACACTATTTCCATGTAACTGAAAGTCATTATCAACTTTTGAAAATGTAATCAATTCCCCTTCTGAAACAAAATGAGATGTAATTGTAAACTGATCTAGTATTGAGAAGAATAATCCAAGTATTGTAGGATTATGAGCTAAAGATTTAAAATGATGGTTTGTTGGAGTTAAATCTAAGAATTCTTTTGCTATATCACCAATACCATTCTGATCATAAGGAATTTTAAACTTCTTTTCTAGATATCTTATCGCAGACGATAACTTTCCTCGCTCACCTGGCCAACCACATAATCTAGCAAAGTCTTCCGTTCTATTAGCAAACCACTTGTCTGTTATTTTTTCAATTGAAGACTCTCCTGGCTCATTTATCAAGAAAACATCTATAATTCCACATATCACACCACCACATGTAGCTAATATATAGTCTGTCTTATCACATTCAGGTGTCAATTTCTTTAACGCGCCTATACTTTCTTCCAATTCAGTAGATATTATATTAAATTTGTCCTGTGCAGTAGATAGTGCAGTTTTAATATCAGAAACAAACTCATATCCATTTTCTTTTACACTAAACTCTAGAAGCATAAACTGTTTATTATTTTTCTTTTTATGCAAAACATCCATTCACTTTACCCTTTATTTCTTTCATAACGAATTCGCCCATATCGCAATTTATAGAAAAGCTGTTCTAACGTCATTTCCCATTTTATTTATATAAATTTTATCATGTAAATATGATGTCTGCAATGCAAAAGCTCATCATACATTTTATGCGTCTACTTAACGAGAAGCAGATTCATTTTCTTTGTATGATGAGCTTTTATAATAACTTTTCGATTTTGATTTGAATTGTCAGAATTTTCCTTGTTTTCCAATATCTTAATGTCTACGGGAATCTATGTCATTCTCTAACAGAAAATCTTGTACCTGTTTTACTATCATTTCTGCACTTTCATATTGCTCTATTGCTTCTTCATTTGATGCAACATAAAAATCATCGTAATCACTTACTTCCCTTTTTCTTTTTAATCTTCCAAGTCGTTTCCCGCATTCCCTTGAAAACTTTCCAGTAGCTACATACATCTGATTAAAATATCCTACAGCATCCTTATGCCTTTTAAAATCTTTCCCCTCTAATGCCAAAACAGCTTTAATTGCATAAAATGCAGCATAATAACATCTGTTAATACTGTCTTTATATCTTTTAAATTCCATACATATTTTGGCAGTATCTAACGTATCTTTTGCATTCTCCATCCGATAAATTGCCAAATCTTTTTTCTTATCCATCCACTACCACTCCTTCATCAGAAATATTTTTATAAAATGGTAATGTATCTAACCAATATTCATATTCATCCTCATTTTTTATAATTGGTGATATATCAACTCCCGTATTCATCTCTATTTCAAATGCTAAATCATATACTTGATTTTCTATTTTCTTTATATCAGAATTTGACATTTTAACCAAAATCATTATATCGACATCCGAATTACAATTGTAATCACCTCTTGCATACGATCCATATACAATAATCTTCGATAGATTTTTCCCAATAATTTTTTTTAATTCCTGAGAAAACTGATAAACTATATTATGTATTCTGTCCGGCATAATAAAACTCCTTTCCAATAATATATAATTATCCACTCATTATCATGTTTTAATACTATTTTCTCGTTTTATTTATATAAATTTTATCATGGAAATGTAATGTCTGCAATGCAAAAGCTCATCATACACTTTGAGTTTCTACTTGATGAAAAGTAGTAAGCACTTTATCTTAGGGTGTTGCCAGAATAATAGAATGCTAGTACTTTACTTCATTTTTCTAGTAAACATCTTTTGCACTTCTTCATTCCATGGTGCTAGTTTTTCTAATTCTTTCTGGGCAGTTCTCGCATTTAGACGTTTTCCAATAAGAAATTTAAATACTTATACACGTTCAGATCATATGCTTTTTGCCATCTCGATCATTGTAAAACAGATCGCACTGGCATTGGCTCCATCTACGGAATCACAGAACAACCAGTTCTTTCTTTTATGTGCTTAAGAACATAAAAGAAATTATGTGCCGAACTTGGCACGTGATTACTTCCTTTAACCACTTCCTTGCCTCGGAATAAGAATAGTCTTTGTTGACAAACTCTAAATGTTCCTTAAGTTTGGCATAGCACTGTTCATGAGCTTTGCGACTATACTAACAGTATAAATGCTAAAATAAGAATGTACAAAAATGATCATTTAAGAATGTACAAAATCACATTATAATAAATTCCCTATGGAGGAATTTTCATAGGTCACTTCATCTGGAATTAGTTTAAGTAGTTTCATTTGTCGTAATCCATTTTTCTTATCTTCTAGTATTTCATCTTCTGTTGGGAGTTTCAAAAATTCATCTCTTTCTTCTTGTGTCATGTTTGCTTTCTCTTCTTCTGTAAAATGAATTTCAGCATAGTGTGTTCTAAGTAAAAAACATTCATGTGGAGATACCTCATCAGCTCTTCTTTTCTGTTCATCTTCTGGCAATAGTAACCACTCTTTCGCTCTTAAACTCATTTTTCTGCCTCCTCTAATAAATATCAGCCACTGTTTCTTTTCTTAATCACACACCTTAATACCTTAAATGCTTATGAGACCTTAAATTAAATAAAAAATCTCTTTCCACTAATATAATAGCAGGAGATGCTTATAGATAAAAATAATGGGACTAATCGGTATGGGTAACAACCCAATGGTTAGATTTTACTGATCACTCTTTGTACCTCTTTTGACTCTATTGACATCTTCATCTTTCCAGTACCTGTCCATGATACTAATTTATCAAAAGCAAGAATCATGTATTCAAAACAGATAATATCTAAAATTTTATCAACAAGTTGTAGCACTTTAAAACTCTTATAATGTTCGCTAATTCTGGGCAACAATTTCACGCAAAAATCTAGTTACCTCATGTCTAATATATGGTTTACTGAAAGTCATAAATGTTCCTTTATCAGAATTATATTTTTGTAATGCCACTAAAATACCTATTTTCCCACTGCATAATAAATCATTAAAATACGCACTTACATATCCTGGACATAATTGCTGTATTTGTTGTTTAATTAAATTTTCATATTTGTATATAAAATACCAAATTGCTTTTGCTTTTAAATCTTTGTTCCCTGAATGATATAATTCGATATAAAATTTTTCTTGAGTTTTCTTTTGTATCTTCCCTTTATCCAAAATACGAATCTGCTCTATTGTTACCGAATTAATCATTGCCAACCCATGCAAACTAACAATAAACTGAATGTTTGGAAAGATTGTACGTAAATCATTTAGAATCGTCTGTTGCCACTGAGAATGTAAATATAAGTCAACTTCATCTATTAAAACAATTCCCGGTGTCTTTTCCAACACATGATCTCCCAACATAGGATTTAAGATAGCCATCCGATATGCAATATCGCTAATTATACCGAGTACATTTTTATATTCATCACTCATTTCATCCATTGCAAATCTTTGTGATTTTCCATCTCCTGTTTGAAAATCCAATACTAATCTATGTGTATCAAAATCAAAGAAAATATTGGCATTTTTTGATCCGCTGAGTTTTTCATAACTTTTGCAAATAGCCTGTTCAACTGTTTTTAAAAGTACTGGCTTGTCTAATGTACCTGTTTTTTGCTGATTTTGAAAACTTTTCAACGTTTGAGTTTGGAACCAATCCATCATTAATTTTTCATTAAATTCTGCTGCCATACAATCTACATATCCAACCTGTCGATTAAATTCTGCTAATGGCTTAACAATCCTCTTGTTCTTTTTTTGTTCGCACAAACGTCTTGCTCCATAGTAAGATATTAATGGAAGTACTAATGACTTATCTCCTATCATAATCTGATTTTGTACTTGTTTGGAAATATTGGTTAATTTTCTAGCATCCTTAATTGTAGTTTTTCCAAATGTTGAATTTAATGAACGAGTCCATTTTATATTTTGTTCATTCATACAATTACCCAAACTATGAATACTTACGGGAAATTGATGCTGTCGATCCATCGTTCCATTTAAGTTATGAGATTTATATGTTGCATCATCTTTTAAGATACTTTTACTCACACCACCATCAATTCTCAGTAAAAATGTACTAGCAGAAACAGCTATTGCATCTAATATGGCTGTCTTACCTGCCTTATTTTTACCAACAATCAATGTTATATGTTCATCAAAATCAATTTCCGCTTCTTTGAAACATCTATAATTTTTTAGACTTATATTTTTTAATCTCATTGTGTTGTTTCCTCAATTCAGTTTAATAACCAAGTAAAAAATACGCCTCATCTAAAGATACTATTTTTAAATTTTGCATTTGTAATTCTCTCTTTACAACTTCCAAACTCATGTTTGTCAGCTGACTAATATTCTCCACAGTACACTCTATTCCATCTTCTTTTAACTTTTTACTAGCTTTTCTTAATTTATTTTGCAAACGTGCATAATGTTCACTGCACTGGAATACCATTTCATATAAAAACCTATATAATTCGTGCCTGATATATGGTTTACTGCAACTCGTAAATGCCCCTTTATCTGGATCATACTTTTGTAATGCGTCTAAAACACCTACTTTTCCACAAGATAACAAATCATCGAAATACTTACTTGCATATGTTGGACAAAATTTCTGCATTAGTTGTTTAATAAAATTTTCATAGTTATTTACAAAATAACAAACTGCTTTGCCTTTTGATTCTTTGTTTTCTGAATGATATAATTTCATATAATTTTTTTTCTGCTTTTGCTTTTCCTGCTCTTGTTTCTTCATTTACTCATCATCTCCTTCTCTATATAAATAGATGGTACATTAGATTTCAGACAACAAACAACTACTAGAAGTGTGTCACCTTTGAATTTATCTACTTATCTCAAATACATTCTTCTCCCCAGCCTCTACAATCTCACCTGTCTTCCGTCCATATTTTAATCCTCGCTCTACTGCTGATATAAGCACATTACTGCTTCGAGCATATCCCATCGTTCGGATTGTCGCTTTTATTAAGTCTTCCTTTTTCATTCTGCCTTTTTCAAGGAGTGTCATACAAACTGCATTCTTTAATTCCTGCTGACAAATATCATTTGCTGATCTTCTGGTATTAGCATTCTTATCTTCTCTGAAACTGTAATAAGCAGATGGATCTTGATCTTTGCGCCAATAAAATTTTACTCCCTGCTGTTTGTTCATTTGGGTATTTGCAATCTTTAACGCCTTTTGCGTTGCTTCTAATGTCTTTGGGCTTGATCTTGCAATATTGAAAGCTCGTAATGTTTTCTTTACCAAAGTATCATAAGAAACTGGTGCCTCTGTATCAATGATCTGTTGTATTTTTTCAGTGATCATTTTCTTATTTTTACTTTGTACATATTCATCTGTAGATATATCTGTCATTATTAAATCCGCAGATATGTATGATTCTTTATGATACAATGACTCCACATCCTGGTTTAGCTTTGTAAGATTCATATTAGATTTTATAACATGATCTTGTTCTGCAAAATGCTTTGTTATCTTAGATTCTTGGACAGGAATATCCTTTATTTTTTGCGTATCTTCTATACGTTCAGACTCTTTTATAAATTCAGTTTCTTCAGTACTTACTTCTTCCTTTGCACACACATTGTACGCAGCATCCTTTTTATGATCCAGACAATCTATCAGTTTCTTTAATTCTTTCTCCTTATTATCCCACCAATCCAGGGTCCAGATACGATAAATATCCCATCCTAGTCCTTTTAAAACACTGATCTGTGCTACTTCGCGGTCTTTCGTATTTGATGACTGACGGTAGGATTCGCCATCTAACATGATACCTAATAAATATTCTTCTTTCTTATATGGATTCATGACAGCTATATCAATCTTAAATTTTGAATGGCCTACGGATCTTTGGTACTTGTAGCCATGCTCATTTAACATCTGACAAATATGTTCCATGATTCCTTGGCGTTCTTCCATATTCTCTTCTATGTTCTTAGATTGCAGCTGACCTTTTTGTGCAAATTCCAAGAAGTCCCTTAAAGCCTCAACGCCTTTTGCTTTTGTTCGTTTCAGATTAATCATATCTGCTGTCATACTTGTAAATACAACCATTTCTGATCGTGCTCTTGATACGGCTACATTTAGTCGTTTCCAACCACCATTTTTATTTAATGGTCCAAAATTTAAAGACATTTTACCTTCTGCATTTGGTCCGAATGCAACAGAAAATAAAATAATATCTCGCTCATCTCCCTGTACATTTTCTAGATTCTTGACAAACAATGATTCTTCTCCCGTGTTTGCCCATTGATCGAACTTCATGTCTTTCTGATATTCTTCCTGCAGCATATCTTCAATCAATGTCTGCTGGCTGATATTAAATGTTACAACACCAATGCTCTGCTTTCTTAACTCTGGATCTTGATATCTTCTTTTGATTTCTTCAACGATTGCTTTTGCCTCGTTTACATTTACACGTGTTTTTCCACGATCAAAGAATCCATCAATCTTTCGCATACGAACTCTTCTTTCTCTATCATTTACAGATGGAAATGTTAACATGGAATTTTCATAAAATTCTTGATTACTAAATGCGATCAGACTTTCATGACGGCTTCGGTAATGCCAGCGAAGATATGCTGATGGCATTCCAAGTGCAAGACAATCATCAAGAATGCTGTCTAAATCTTCAATATCCAGATTATCCTCATCTACCATATTTCCAGCGAAGAAACTTGTTGGCGGCATCTGATTTGGATCACCTACAATAACTGCATTTTTTGCTTTTGCTAATACACCAACTGCCTTGCATGTTGGAAGCTGAGATGCCTCGTCAAAAATCACGATGTCAAACAGATCATTTTCTGCCTGCAAGTATTGTGCTGCTGAAATCGGACTCATAAGCATACATGGACAAAGTTTTGTCAAAACCTCTGGAATCTGCTCAAATAGACTTCTGATTGAAATTCCCCTTCCATTGCTGCTGATCGCTCTTCGAAGAATATTTAATTCCTTATTGATCTCAACAGAATCTTGTGAGGATGGAAGTTTACTGGTTAACTGATAAACCATTTCGTGGCGTGTTAATTCCATAAATTCCTCATCCATCTTCTTAAACTGCATGATCTTCTCATTAAAACTAATTCCTGTAAAACCATTTAATACAGGATCATTTTCAATCACAGATAAAATGATCGCCTGATAAATAGATCTTAAATAAATCACAAGCAGCTGATCATTTGGAATCCCATTTTTGTATGCATCACACACTGATGCTAACCCTTTTTCTCTGCATTCTGTATCGCATTTAAGATACGTGATCCAGTCCTTAATAGATTCTACATTTTCAAGAATGTCTGTACATATTTTCTGCCTCTGATCTAGCCAGTTTTCATTTTCATCTTCAAAACGAAGATCTAGCAGATCAACTACCTTTTTCTGCTGCAGCTGCATTTGATCAAAGATTGTTATTAGATCCTGTGCATTTCCCTTTGTCAGGTCTATTCTATCTTTTAACACACTGCCTACAGACTGTAATTGTTCCTTTGTACAACTCTTAAATGCCTGTAATTCTTCTATCGTTTGATACTGTTCTAGCAATTGTTTCCAGTCATAAGACAGAGACTGCATCATTTCATTTAACTCTTTTTCTTCTTTCTGGTAAAAAATAATATCAGAAAGATAGACTGGTATACGATCTGTTTCTACCGAAAATGTTGCAAATGCCTGAAGTTCAGATGTTAATGCTGACAATGCACGTCCTTTTCCGAAAAATTTCGTACTTGCCTTTTCAAATTTCTGTTGATAAAGACTCATATCCATTTGCAGAAAGTTTTCATTCCAATTATCTAGAAAATCTGATTTCTTCAGATCAAACTGCTGTTTTTTCATAAGATATATTTCTGGGTCAGAAAAGTCTTTTTCTATATTTTGTGATGTTCGTAAAAATTCAGGAACTTTCTCTAATTCTAATACATTTTTAACTTGCTCATACAGGTCCTTCCATTGTTTCTCCGTAACTGGCATATCCAAGCCAGTTTCTTTCACAAACTCATCTGTTATATTTTTTAATTCTTTCAGTGATTTTTGATATTCTATGATATCCTGCTGTAACTGAAATTTCATTTGCTGACTGTATGCTGTAGAATGAATAGATGATAGCGGATGATCATGAGGATGTCCGATTCCATTTCCTGCTGCAATCAATCGTTCAAGTGCATATTTCTGATGATCTAATTCACTTTCTGTCAGTCTTTTTACATCATTATGATCAAATGAGATCATTACATTTTGCTCTGGGATGGTTTCATAAATATCCATCAATTCCCGAACACTCTTTCCAAATGATCTTCTTTTATGTAATGCTTGTGCATATGCATCTAATTCAGAACGAATCTTCCTAATATCTTCGATCTTTGATTGATACTCCGTTCTCTCTCCAATCTGATCAAGTTCCAATCCATGTTTTAATTGATCAAGTACGGCTTTTTTTGTCGCCTTATTTGAATGTAATTCCAAGCAAAAATCACCAATTCCTAAAGATGCCAATCGTTTTTGGACGACTTCTAATGCCGCCATTTTCTCAGCAACAAAAAGAATTGTCTTTCCTTTTGTCAAGGCATTTGCGATCATTGCCGTGATCGTCTGTGATTTTCCTGTTCCTGGAGGTCCATGTAAAACAAAACTCACACCTTCTGCTGCCATATTGATCGCACGAAGCTGAGATGCATCCACTGCAACAGGCAGATATGCACTTTGTTTGTCAATGTTTTTGGGAATCGCGCAATCCCACTGTACTGCACCATTCATCAAACTTGTGACAATCTTGCTGTTTTCCAAAAATTTGTGATTATTATGAATGTCATTCCACATAACAAATTGGGAGAAAGAAAAATTACCGATCAACCCAACTTCCACGACATCCCACATAGAAAGACTCATGACTGCCTTTCGGATGATTGCAAAAATTCTTGGGATATCAAGACCATGTTCATCCTCTGGCGGTGGTGTTAATCCATTGATATGAATATCATAGTTTTGTTTTAAAAATTCCAATAATGTAATATTGATCTGTGCATCTTCATCCCTCATATGCATTGCATATCCTTTTTTCGCCGATTTGCGGACGATCTCAATCGGAATCATAACAACCGGTGCATATCTTGGAACTTCACTTTTCCCCTCAAACCAACGCAGTAAACCTAAGGCTAAATATAATGTACTCGCACCATTTTCTTCCATAGAAGTTTTTGCTGAACGATAAATCTTTGTCAGGCTGCTGTTTAATTCCTTTTCATTATACAGAGAATGCAGTCTGTGATGTTTGCTTTCCAGATTGATATAATCCTCGAATGTTCCAAGATTACTCAGCATCTCGATGTAAACTCCGTCCTTTGGAAGTCCCATCTCTGCAGGACGAGGCATTACCTGAAATTCCTCTCCATCAGATAACGCATCTTCTAATATACTGACATCAGATGCTAAAAGCGGAACTATAGACTTTGTCATACGCATATTAATAAGCAGATTTCTAAGACTTAAATCTAACAGCTTGCGTTCCCAATTAGATCTTTTCGTCAGTTGATCTTTCGTAAAAGAATCTGGGAGATCAAAAATTTCTACTTCTTTCTTTGACTGCCCTGTAATGTCCTTCTTCTTTCGATCTTCATGTTCTACTTTAAATCCTTCTGCTGTTTTTACACGGATTGGCAATGGATGAATCCCCATACTTCTAGCACGTTTGACATCAATCGCAAATGCAAAATTTCCATAATTCGCAACGTTATTTTCTGCTTTTGCTACTGCTTCATCAAAACTTGAATGGTTTCCCGCACACATGGCTGTACATTCTACCACTGTCATTTCATGGATACCTTTGGACATTCTCTTTTCTATCTGCGATGGATCTGGCGTAATGATATCAGAAAAAGATTCATCGATCAGCCAGACTCCTGCAAAAATATGTCCATTCATTAAAATCATAACTGGATTTAATCCCATTTGTTCCAGACATGCAACATATAAAAGTGTCATATCCATACAGGTTCCAAGATTCTGATCTAATACTGCATCTGCAAGACGGATTCTCTGTCCAGAGCTCTCAAAACTTGATGGCGGCTCTGCGTATGTAATATTCTTCTGCTGGATCGCAGCATAAGCCGCTGCTGCCATATTCTTTACTCTGTTTGGGTCTCCATACTGATAACCAGCAAGAGAGGGATCCTTTGTCCACTTATCTAAATATTTATTGTGATGCAAGCTGGATCATGCTGTTTACGACTGGATGATTGGGCATAACAAAAGATGCCAACAGTTCTGGATTCACCAAAACTCCTGGACATTGATCAAATGCTAGTGCTGTAAGTTTTTTTGTATCTGAAACAAGTGTCTCATCAGCTTGCTTTACTGATATTGTCAATTGACAGATATCTTTTTCTGTTAATGCTGACAGATATTGAGCATCTATCTGCACTTCTAATTCATTGAAATGTATTTCCTCTTCGGATTTGATCAGTTCAATTCCTTGAATGAATGGTTTGATCATTCCATTGTCTGTCGCTATATTTAGTGTAAGATTTTGTAAATCTATGTCCGAGGTATTTTTTATACAAATGTCGTGAATGATTGGAAATCCGTTGTAGATCATCGCATAGTTTAATACTTTATCAATCTTGCATGTCAGTTGTATTTTGGCATCTTCCATAGTGTATACTCCCGTTACTTTTTCATTTAACTTTTTCTTTGGGTTTCTATAAGTTTTGTTATGTTTATTTTAACATATTTGTAGAGGTTTTTACACTGTGGAATAGATGCTAAATTAAATTCCCATTTTTCTTTCTATTTACTAATCATCCACTAACCAATGAACCATTATTAGAGTTGATATTTGCAATCTTATTGCCAGCGCTTGGTTCAGCAATCTTATTTAATATTGGAGCTT
>ERZ791871.1694-NODE-1694-length-17924-cov-2.440092_pt1 | contig 17924 bp, 21 predicted proteins | sample MGYA00510280_ERZ791871 | MGnify/ENA primary metagenome ERZ791871 (study PRJEB30046, sample SAMN00792111) | human gut metagenome | study: EMG produced TPA metagenomics assembly of the A metagenome-wide association study of gut microbiota in type 2...
CTGAACACATCAAATAAACCGTTAGCGGCTATTTCGCTTTCCGCCAGCAGTCTGTCTGTTGTGTTATACTGCGCCATACGTTCCTGCACCAACGCCTCGTAAGCATCGGCGCCCATAGAATTTTTCAGTTCACCGCAAACATATTCACGCAGCTTTGCGGTCTGCTCCGGCGCTTTTTCCTCCAGATAGTGGAACACCTCATGGCCTGCCGTCACCAGATAGCCTTGTTCCTGTGCGTCCAAGGCAATACGAATGACACCGTCCTTATAGTACCCGTTGGCGCGTCCGTCCTCAATGGTATCCACCATAACAAAGGAAATCCCGTGGGCCTTGCCATAAGCGTCCAGTATGGCAATCTGCTTCTTTTGTGCAGGGCTTAATTTTGGGGCGGTGTATTCTCGGGTAACTCCTCGCCGGGGAACTCCAGTTCCCCGCGATGGTGCCTCCTCCTGTCCTCCTCGGACAGATTGCGAAGCCACTCCGAGTACCTTTCCAATCGGCGTATTTTCTCCGGATCTCGTGGTTTCCGTTCCGGCTTCCATTCGCCTACCGGAACTCCCGTCCACATGGCTACGGACTCCTCGAATGTCAACCTCTTTTTCTTCTTTTCCATGAATTCGCTCCTCCTCCATACTATGTGTAAGAATCCGGCTGGCCTCAACCACCGCGTCCCAGTTTTTGAACATGCCAGAGAAGCGTTCTTGCGCATATTCCGGATCATTTACCAATTGTTGATGGATGTAGGCCGTCAGTTCGGTGAAAATCAGCTTTGCGCTGTCCAGATCTTCAACGACCAGTTTGCCTTCATAATGCGCTTTGTTTACTATATTGGCAATCTCTTTATACGCATCCGAATCCCAGTCGGCGTTTCCTACCAGCACATCATAATACGCATCATATGCCGGGCTGCCCTGTTTTTGCAGCACATGCACGCCCTCGTGCGGCACAACATGTTCCGCCGGGATGGTCGTGTTATCCGCGATATACACCGTACCGTCGGGGGCCGTCATCGCCTCCGTATGCCGGATGGTGACGCCACCCCCGTTGGTCTCGAACGCCCCCTTAGTCACCACTACATGGATACCGCTCTTTTCAAACGCAGCAGCCGCTTTTCCCGCCTCGCTTTCCGGAGATACCGTCTGCGCCTGCGTGTAAGCAATGGCGGAGTTTCCGTGCTGTTCGACCTTTGTACCGCGCTTTTCGGAAGAGGACGGCATGTTCCGCGCTTCAAACGCCTCCCGGCTTTCGCTGTGCACCCGTTCTGTCTCTATCGTACCACGGTCTTTACTCTTTTGCAACGACGCCTCATTCACGCCGGAATGATAGGCCATATACTGCGCCTGTGTCCCCACCATTTGGCTCACAAGGCCCGCGCTCTGCCGGAGTTGCTGCACAGCTGTTTCAAAGGGAACGCCGCGCATCGCCTGATTGTGCAGAAAATCAAACGCGGTTTTGTAGGTCTTGAGCGGTACAGACCCGTTATACCCGGACACAAACGCCCTGGCAGTGTTCGTTTCATAATTGGCCGCCGCATAATACAGGCTCTCCACCTGCGGATTTTCAAATTGCACGTCAGTAATGGCCGCACTTTCCCCATTTTCCACCCGTACCGGAACAGCGTTTTCAATGTCGGAAACCAGCATGGCGGCAGCTTTAGTACCAATCGACGGGTCTCGATCGCCCTGTAGACTCTGCTCCATGCTCGTCCTATCCGCAAGACGAGAATTCACCTGGGCCTGCGCCGTATCCGCCCCCATACCCTTCAAAGTGCGTACAGAGGCCTCTGAGGCCGCAAATTCAGCGTTTTTCACTTGGGGAACGTCAATATCCGCCCGTAATGTGTTCCCGCCGTTAACTGCCTCCTGGGCCACTTGGCGCAGGTCTACGCCCTGTCCGGAAACTGCCTGCTGCTGTGCATCGGCCACCATTGCGCCGACACGTGCGGGGGACAGCTTTTCCCCATTCACCATCTGTTCAGAGAGTTCAACCGCCGCGCGGTAGGCGGGGGAATCCACATCCGATTCAAATCCCATGCGGATCGCGTCGCGCACCTGATTGTTTTGGATAATATCGCCGCCCAGGTGTGCGTTACCCGCGTAATTTGCACCGCCATGTACCGCATGGATAAGGCCGCCGGACAGCGCCCCGCCCGCAAAGGCCGTGCCCACCTGCTTAAGCAAATCCAACCGAGCGGCCTTCTCGGCCTCCTGTCGATTCATACCGCTTTGCATATACGCCTGTACGGCCAGCGAGTAATTCGACTTGTTACCCATTATCAACTGGTCGCTGATAATATTGGCGATTTCGGTAGCAACCTCCTCGGAGCCCTCTATCCCCGCCCCTTTCAGCATCTCTGTGATAAAAGATTTGACCCCTGTCACATCTCCAGCTTTCAGGATGGCCTCGAGGCTGAATTTTTCAAAGGCCGCTTCTGCGGCACCTGCGGCCAACCCGCCCCAGAACGCCTGAGAGGCGGTGCCTCCCCGGTTGGATATATCCATGGCTGCATCCGTGGCCGCGCCGCCTCCTAGAATGGCCGTGACGGCCGACTGCCCTCCGGGGACAGCAGCCAGTGGAGCCAGCGTAAGAAAGTCTCCCATGGACATTCCGGTTTGATACAGGAAAGAGCCCAAGCCGCCGCCCAAATCATCCGAAACCTGTCCACGGGCAGATGACTGATACCTAGCCGAATCATAGACGGCTTGACTGTAATCCACCGGAGCTTCCTGCCCAGTTATGGCGTTGGAAAGGGCCGTGGCGCCGGTGTTTATTATCCCAGCCACCTTAAATGGTGTGTGTAGGATAGACGCGGCACTTGTAAGAATCGGATGATCGTGGGCAACTTGCCTGGTTTCTTCATCATCCAGCTTAACGAACTCCTGGCCTTGCTTTAACTGCATATATTTTAGCAGCTTATGGCCATCCATCCCAAGAGACTCTATTTCACCATACAGATTTCCCAATTCGTCGTCTTTCAACTCGCTTGATAACCGGCGGATCTCGTCTATCGTATACCGTTTTCCGTTTTTGAGCAAAACCTTTGCGTTCGTTCCATCATAAACAGATTCCGCGCCTCCCATATCGTTTAGCCATTGCCGTGCTGCTGCGCGGGCCGTATACTGCTCCATTTTTCGGCGTGTATTCTCCGGAATAGCGGCCAGCGCTTCGTCGTTCTCCGCATAATACAGTTGCTGCTTGTAGGAGGCAATCTCGTCCTTCAATTGGCTGTCATATTCAGAAAATGACTGGCTCTTCTGTTTTTCAGAACCGAATGTATCGGTCATCCATCCTGCTAGACCGGAACCCTTCAGCTTGCTCTCCTGCTCCTTCTGTCGCTGTTCCAATTCAGCGATGTGATTGCGCAGCTCCGCCGCCGACAGGATGGGAGCCACCTGGTTCTGCTGGTTCGGTTCTGCAAACGTACTGTGCGCAACCGAAATGCCAGTCAGCCCCAGGCGGCGACGCGCTTCCTCATCGGCCAGCAATTTTCCCATATTCTCTCTAGCCTGCTTCTGCTTCTCCTGCCTCTCGGCTCCTCTTATTGCCTGTTCATAATCGGCCTGGCTGCCCCACTGAGACCAGTATTCCTTCAAGCTGTCAAGATCCTTGGGGACAGCGCTTAAATACTGCTGCATTCCCGCCACGGTGTCCAGATATTGCTTACGCTGCTTTTCGTCAACAATTCTCGTCGCCAATTCTCGAACCGGATCGGAATCCTGTAACAGCTTTTTCGCCCGGCTCGCCGTGTCTTGGCGATACTTTTCAAATGTTCCCGCGTCCTGATAGGCTTTTGAACGCTCTTGAAGACCGGCGGACGATTGTTGAATGAAATCGCTCGCTTCTTTAAACCAACTGGATTTCTGGGCGTCCAGGGCCGCGTTATGAGGCCTGTACTCCGCCCTCACAGATTCTACCCAACTATTTTCGCGCCGTCTATTTTGAGCGTTTCGGCCCTCTTTATATTCTTTACGTACTTCGTCTGCCCAACTCATAATATTCCCTCCGTTGTTATCCAACCATGCGGCGAGGATCCAAATCTTTACCTATAATGTCCTTCATGAACGTATAGCTGATTCCGGCATCCAGGCAGATGTTTCGGACCTCCTGTTCGGTAAGGTCTTCTCCGCCCTCTTCAAGAATCTTCTTAAGTTCATAAGCGGCATTGCCAAACGCTTTGGACGATTCTGCCTCCGCTTCGGCCTTTGCTTCGGCCCTGTTTTCCCCTTCGAAAGTACCGCCTAAAACCTCTTTTGACCATTTGACACCCTCATAAACTCGCTCCACAGCTGATTTATATCCAGACGGATACCCTGCTTCGGATTTTGAAGATTTCCCGGAACTAGACGCCTTCTGCAAGGCGTAAGTTTTTGCCCATTGGTCATCAGACACCTTGTCTCTGTCTTTCTGATAATCAAAGCTCTGCTGCCACTGGCTGTCCGATACCGCGTCCCGGCGAGCGGTATAGTCCCGGTTGTACAGCGTGTTCTCTTTGTCGCTGTAGTAGCCCAGGCTGTCCATCAGCCTACTGTGTTCTGTATCGTCCAGACCAGCCAGCACACTCATTTGATTATACAGGTCGTTCCTATCGTTCTGATAACGGCTGTAGGCAGCATTATACAGCTCTGGAATAATGTTGTTCAGCTGGCCGAGATACGCGTTATACGCCTGCTGACCGGCGGATGTAGCCGCGGTAGAAGCATATCCCCCGGTTAGTGCCGCCGCATTCCCAATGGTATCGCGCATGGCGCTTTGACCAAGGGTCGTGTACTGATTCTTGTACTGCTGATACAGCGGATCCGCATTGAAATCATAGCTGAAAGGGTCTTGGTTCAACATTTTCTCGGTAAGCGCTTTTAGCTGCTCGTTAAATGTACCGGGTTGATTCAACTTGCTTTCCAAGCTAGTCAGTTTGTCCGACGCCATCTGGAGAGCGGTTGGGCTTGGCGCGGGTGCACTCGTTTTCACGGTTGATTGCTGCGGGGCTGTCGCCTTTGGAGCCGCGGCCGGCGCCGTACTTCCGGGAAGCTTTAAGGTGTTTCCGGTAATGATAAGGTTCGGATTTTTAATTCCATTCAGCTTAGCTAGCTCGCTGACGCTGGTTCCGTATTTTTTGGCGATTCCGGAAAGCGTATCACCACGCTGAATCTTATAGTCCGCCATGTATATTCCTCCTTCTCCCCTATAGGGATTTCGTTTTTTCTTCTAGGGCCATTACTCGTTTTTCAAGTGCCTTTATCCTGCTCTCTAAAGCCGCAGACGAGGCATTTACATTTTCACTCATATTATCTTCGTCCAGTTCGGACAAGGTGAATTTGAGCCGCTCAACCAGTTGATACAGGTACGTTTCCATGTATACCAGCCGTTGCTCTGCGCTGCCTCCACGCGGAGAAGGCGTGGACATCGTAAAGGTTGCCATTAGACTTCACTCCCCTGCTCCATGGAATAGGCCATGCCTAATAGCCGCATGTCTCCCGCGCCGGACAACCGCAATTCAAAGAATTCACACCGGCGCGGTATCACCGGAATTGTATAACCTGTTTTGGACGGCGAAAGCTTTTGCGCGCATTTTATCCACGGCCCCAGGCCGTCGTATCTGGCTTCTATAGTAATGGATGAACCGGCGTCCAACGCAACCCGTACCTGTACCTTGGATATGTGCTTGTGGTCGGGTGTCATGGCCAGTAGCCTTCCGGTTTGAATCCGCCAGGAAATGCAGTTCTCCGGCGTGCCCTCTGTTTCATCACCTACAGCATACATGCCGCCATCATCGCTTATAAAAAGTAGTTTCCCATCATAGGCGGTAAACTCGGAAAAATAGCACCGGTCTTCCTTGTACCAAAGCCCGCGGGCAGAATCATAGACGAACTGCACATCATAGGCTTCTCCGGTTATTTCATCAGCCGTGCACGTCATATTGACATAGTATTTTTTTCGGTAAACCCCCGCCTTGGCGTTTTTATACCGCACATCCCCAAACTCGTTGGAAATGACGGTTGGCAGGCTTCCGGTGTAAACACAAATGCCAAGGCGACTCTTGTAGAATATCTGCTCATCCAAAATGCAAACGGAGCGAGCGCTCCCCTTTTCTACCCCCTGGCAGTTGGTCGTTATCACCTGGAAGTTCTGGGGCCGCGTGCCGTATACGCGGTGTATGGTATCCTCTTTGAAGAACAGCACGCTGTCCTGATAGGCACATATTCCGGTGAACGGCCCCGGCGTGCCGACATTGACAGCCCAACTGTCCTGAGAATCGTTATTGAAGATAAACCAATTAAAAGGATTCCCAAGGGCAGAACAAAAAAGTTCGTTGGAGGCGGATGAACAGCCCCACACCCGGTTATTGTATTCGCAGATAAAATCCATGTCTGGGACATCCCGATTTATATACCCAGAAAACGACTGCAATTCCGGCTTTGAAACGTGTTTATCAACTTCCTCAATGTAACTCACAGTTATATAAGAAGCATTACTTTTTGGTTCCTCGTTAACTGTTATATATACATCGTTCACTATTGTCCCATGCGGTCTCTCACCCTGCATGGAGTCATCTTCCCAATAGATTTCATAGTGCAATTTGACAACGTCGCCTTTATGGAACGCACTTGCGTTTTCACAATACACATCCATGTTTTTTTGATAAAAGACGGAACCGCTGCCGTAAATATTAATTTTAGTAACGCTTGCCTGTTGTATAAACAGGTCTTCTATTTTTTTGTCTTGCGAATTAAAAATCTTCTTATCTGGCCAAATAATCACATATGAACCCATGGAAACCATATCGTGGCTGCCCGGGTCCACCTCCCCGACGTATTCCCCGTCATAATAAAACCCCGTGCGCTCTATCCAGCACAACTTTTCGTGGGCGTGCAATCCGCGTGGGAAAGCGAAATCCTTTATTTTTCGCCGCGGTTTCCGGGGGGAGAGAAGCGGGTATTCGTCAGAAGTCATGTTCTCCATGTCGTAGAATTCGTCTTCACCTATCACCCGATTATGGTTATACCCTTTAAATGAATCTATGTACCGGCGTGTCACCGGAATCTCATCCAGAATCGGAACCCGCATGGCTATCCCTCCTACAGGCGGACAGAATTGTCTTGTTTTGGCGTGTGCGAGCGGTTGTACCAGTCGGCATACTCGGCATATACGGAAGAAAACGCGCCTATCCCGTTATTGTAGCGGGCATATTCGGCGTTGTGATAATCCATCTGCGCCCCCAAATAATGCAGATAAAGGCCGTCGTATGGGGGCATTACCAGTAACGCGGTATCCCCAGGCGTATTTTCATCGTACCCGGTAAACGGCTCAGACGGCCCACCTTCATGGGTGTCCAATATCTCTATGCGGATACGGCCATCCAATTCAGAAAGCCACCGCAGCTTATCGTCTTTTTCATAGTGGTTCGGCTTCATTCGATCGCACAATTCAATGGCCTCTTCGATGGTCATGTTTATCCCCCTTAAACAGAAATGGGGGAAGCAGAAACCAATCCGCTTCCCCCGCCGGTCTTACTCGCCGCTGGCGGCGTATTCGGCTTCGATTTTTTCGATGAACTCCGCCGTCCTCGCATCCTGCTCGGCGGAATGCTCCAGAACCTCGGCAATATAGTCGGGAACCTCCACTTCTTTGCCGCGCTGAATCTGGTAGCGTTCCCCGTTGACTGACACAAATACATCGTCCTTGTATTCGTGGTTGTCCTTGAACAGCTTGATTTTCACCATTTTTTTGCCCTCAGCGGGCGGGTTACTCTTTGTCGCAGCCATACGTGCACCTTCCTTCTTAGTTGGCGGCAGCCGTAGCAGAGAAGGACGAGCAGGATTCGATGCGAACCATGTACTCTTCCACCAGGCGCTCGGTTACCTTAGTCGCTTTCCATCCGCAGGAACTACGCTGGTTCAGCGGATCTTCGCCATATCCCAGCTGCTTGACGATATGCTGGAGACCGCCACCGGTGATTTCCGTCTCTCCGTAGGCATGGGCGCCCAGCACGAGGGTGCCGTACACCGCTAGACCGGAAGGGCAACCGTCTCCCTTCCAAATCTTTGCTTCGGTGCTTTCCACGAAGCGCACGCCGCCCAGCTTGCCGATTTCGCCCTGGTAAATGTTGTCGGGGGTGGCATACTTGTGGACGTCAATCCATTCATCGCACCGCATCAGGTCGTAGGACACATCTGGATGAACGATGGCCACGAAGCTGTCGCCGATTTTGTTGGCGTTCATAGATTTTAGAGCCCGTGCCGCCTTGTAAATCAAATCCACATTGATTTTCGCCGTGGCGTCCAGTCCGGCCCGGGAGGTGACCGCCGTCTCCGCGCCGCCTTCCGCCACTTTGGGCGCATACATCACATTCGTTCCGCCAGCCAGCACCTCGCGGCTAACCGTGTCCAGCGTGCGCCCCGCCTGGCTTCCGAGCAGCTTTGTAGCCTGAAGCACATTGTTGTCGATAGCGGTCAGGTCCAGCAGGTCAGAAAGCTGGATCCAATCGCCATACTGGGCGATCGTGGCCGTAATGGCCGTGACATTCAGCTTATTGCCGTTGGGCGTCACGCCCTCCGTAATAGGCGTGGTAGCCTTGGCCAGCGGGCTGTACTTGCGGAACTCGATGGTCTTTCCGCCGTTCTTGGGGATGGGGTACTTGTCGGCGAACTGACTATGTACGAGGTTCGGCTCCGCGTTATCGAGCAACCGTTTCTCGTAATAGGTTTTCATCTCCGGCGACAGGTCGTTGCCGGAAGTGTTCAGCAGCGTGGTCTGCGTGGCAAACAGCTGCAAATTCAGTTTAAATTCGTTCATGCAAATTTCTCCCTTCTTGTTTGCGGGAGAATCAGAAGCTAATCCTTTCCCCCCGCATGACACGTCTTTCGATTTCTTCCCGGTCTTTCTTGGTCAGTGCGTTCACATCCGATTTGACAACTGCGGCGCTGCCGGAAGACACACCGTTCTCGGTAGGCCGACTGCCTTTGGCCTTGATGCCATTCACGATTTTTTGGGATGCCTGCTGAACGGCGTACTGCATAGCGCCACCCAGGATTTCGTCCCTATGTACAACCTCGTAGGCCGTACGAACGTCAATGTTGCTACGAAGCAGCCCAACAAACTGATCGTTCTGGCACTCGGTCTGAAGGTCGAATGTCGGATATACCGATTTCAGTTCGTCCCCCTGGCGAACCCAATCCGCATATACTCGTTCGGCCTCCTCACGCCGATCCTTCTCCTGCGCGTTGCGGCGCAGCGTCTCGTTTTCCCGTTCAATCCGCTTCATTTCCTTCAGCTGCTGCACGGTCAGGCCCCGGCGCGTCGCCTCGTCCTCGTAGTAGGAATCGTCCTCCTCGATAGCTGACGACAGCTTTTCAAGGTCACCGGGGTCCACGCCGTACTTCTGCGCCAGCATATCCAGAATCGGCCTGGCCTTGCCAAGCTGCTCCTCTAGCTGCTTCGATTCCTTGAAACGCTTGTCAATGATGGACTGAGTGCGCGCCGCAAACTGCTCCTTGTACTCCTCGCGGATCAGCTTCTCAAAGGCGGCCTGTTTGTCCTCCGGCTTTTCTGCGGCCGGCTCGGATGTGGTGGTCTCAGCGGCGTCCTGAGTTTCCGCCTGTTCGGCGGCAGTTTGCTTGCCGTAAACGACATCGGCCAGCAAATTCGCCCGCGTGTTCCCGGCGTCGGAACTGGATACTGCCCCGCCCGCTGCTCCAGCTCCGTCGCCGCCGTCAAACAGCCGCAAGTTCAGCCGGAATTTCTGGTTTTCCATAAAATCCTTCCTTCCATGGTCTTTCCCAAGAGCCAGAGTTTTCCTCTACCAACACTCTACAATAACGGAAAAAACTTTTCTCCCTCAATTACCTCCACGTTTTCCGGATAATTTTCTGCCAATAGGCGATAACCGGTTAAAATTGTCTGAAATACCGTGCCGATTTTTGCCGCGACATCCTGCCGAGGTATTGCCTCCGCTATCACTCCACCGTCCCATAAATCTGTGTCCAGGTCTTCCAGCCATCCCCGTCCTTTGGCGTCCAGGAGATTTTTCACAAGGGTATAGGCCAGGATGGATTCTGCGGCACATACTAAATCATGACCGCGGCCACCCCAATTGGCGTGACCATCAGCTTTTAGCCGCAAAACGCCGCCAATGTCCGTAAACTCCACCGTAGTCATACGAACCCCCTATTCTGGTCTGGCGGTATTCATGGCCCTCTGCCTCGCCGTATTTGCCGTTGTTCCTTGTGCGGACTGTACTGCCGCGCCCAAAGCGTTTGTCTGAACCATACCGCCGCCGTCGCTGGACGGCATCGGCTGCCCGCCCATCATCCCTTGAGCCGCCCCTTGTGCAAGCGTCGTACCGTTCTGCGCGTCCACGACAGCCGCCAGTTGAAGAACCTGCTGCTGAAGCTGCTGTACCATCTGAAACAGCGTACCGTTCTGCGCTATCCGGGCCGTTACGGAATCCTTGCCTTCAAAATCCATCATTTCCATACACGCAAGTGCCTGGTCTGCCATTTCTGGATTGAAAAATCCGGCGCTGTAAAATTCTTTGGCCATCTCGTTTTGCGCCACTTTGGAGAAAGGGTTGCTCTTTTGGGATTTGATTTTGATGTCGAACACCGGCATCCGAAAGCCCATATCTACGCCGAAATCATTTCCCTGGGGCTGCGGGCGGATACGCGCATTATTGTACCGGACAAATTCCATGGCTCCCTGTTCCCCCAGAATGCGAAACTCCCGAGGTTCGTCGTAAAACTGCCGGATAAGCTCAATACACAAAGTGTTGACCTTGGCAAACGCCCGATAACTGGATTTTATCATGTCGCGGGACAGCTTGCTCCCCGCCTCCTGGAGCGCCGCGATGGCGGAAGCCGCCGTCACTCCCGAGGTGGTGCCGCCCTGTGAAAAATCCCGGTTTCCGCTGGTCTCCTTCAGCTCGTCCACTTTCATCTGTAGGATGTTTGCCACGGCCCCGTCGAGCGGACGGGTCTCAATTTCCCGGATGCTGTCCTCTCCCAGATTCCCCGTGGTGTGTACGAAATCCTTGCTCCAGTCCGCAAATTCTTCCTCGTTTACCGAGCCTTCGCCTTTAATGAAAAACCGCTTCTTGCCGGACATCAGAACATTCTTGAGGATCACCTGGTTAAGCTTGTCGATGTACAGTTGCGGCGATTTCATTACATCAATATACCCGAACCCCGTCGGCGTCCCCTCTTCTACGAAAAGAGTATCGAACACGAACGGATATTGGCCGTGGTCGTAAAAGCCGCGCTCCGCATAGGCCGGATCGTTTTCGCTGGCAAATAGCAGCGTATCGTTGACAAACTTGCAGTAGTGCAGCACCGTGCGTCCGCCGCTGCCCAGTTTGTAGTACCAATCCACCACGGCGGACTTGTCGGAAGTGTCCACCGTATCATCATACACGTATTTGGCTACATCAATGGTAGATGTCCCGAGCGAATCTTTAAGCGCCGGGTATTTGGCTCGCAGCAAATCGTTATCCACCAGTTCAACGTGGAAAACGTTCCTGGATTTCTGAATGTCCTTGATTCCAGGCTCCCAGAACAAGGTCAAAAGGTCAAGCTGCCGGATGTCGATATCTCCAAGGCCGTTGTTTTTCTGCGGGTTCCAAAATACCCCTTCCACGCCGGTTCCGGTCTTAAGCTTATACCACCACTTGTCTGAATAGGTCTGCTCGTACTCGTTTTCCTCAAGGACTACCGGGAGTATAGCGGATAGCACCTTCGCATCCGCCTTATCCCCCTCCTCGCGCGGCAGCACGCTGGGTTCTGGGAAGTTGTCCATGGCGTCAGCATGTTTATTCGCGATGGAATTGAACAGCCAGGCGGATACCGGTTCCGGATCGTTTGAAGACTTGCTCCCTCGAATCCTCTCCCAGTGCCGCAGCTTCCACCACTGCTCGTTGTCGACGATGCGTTCCTCCAGATTTGCCTTGCCCTTTTTATATTCTTGCAATGTACGCATCGCTTCCTGTATTTCCTCCGGTCCTATCCGGCCAGCGGGAACATCCGCCGCTTGCGGAACCTCCACCGTGCGCATTCCGCTTTTCGTGCTTTGCTCGTCCATATCCACCCTCCTACATTCGGTAGAATTTATATTTATTCGTGTCTTTCGCATACAAATCCAGCGGGTCGTCCGCGGGAGGCTTCTGCAACGCATTTTTGCGGGGGGAAATCGGGTTTTCCATCAGCACATACCGGCACTCGTCGTATATGTGGTCCTCTTGGTCTGTGTCGATGTCCTCGACGTGCTTGTCATCATATACCAGGTTGGGGATTGTGCGGATAAAATGTTTGCACGTGTCAAACACCTGAAACATGGGCCGTCCGTCCCCGTCAAACGCCAGACGGTAATGAAACTGCATCTTCCCCGCCAGCCGCGTATTGTCTCCCCCGGTCCAGTAGACCAGGTTTGGGGAGCGTTCCATCATGGCCGCCACGCTTTCCCCGCGGCTCTCGTCAAATATAGAGGGGTCAGCAATGCCGTTGATATGCCGCCCCTTGAGGTTGGGATCCTCGGCCTCGATGCGCTTGATTTCCGCCGCGATCTCGACGGGGTTTATCCGTATGCCGGTATTGGGCGTACCTGTACAGCCATAATATTCGGCAATGCGGTAGAGCCGCCCGTCTGCGTCCGCCGCATACCATCCCACCGAAAACGGCTTGGCGTATCCGAAGTCGAAACCTCGGAATATCCGCCAGTGTCCCGGTATGCGAAAGGGCTGAACCACATGCGTCCAGCGCTGGTCATCGTAATGCGCCGGATCGTTGCGCCACTCGCGGAACACCTGTCCATCAAAGCTGTCCCAGGAACCATATAACAGCGCGTTACGCTCCGCTTCTGGCATCATGGATAGACTGGCGATATACTCCGGGTTGTTGTCTAATAACGCCTGGTTATCAAACACCGTAGACGGTACAAATATCCGTTTTCGGGATACATTCATCTTTTTCCCATCTGGGCCTATCACGTCCATACTGGTTTCTATCGGCGTCATCGGCGGAGCGGCAGTGATAAACCGCTCCTTTACCCACCCATGACCAATTCCGCCAGGGTTGGTCGCCGCCCGGATGTAACACCGAGTACCCGGCCCGCTTGGCCTGTTGCGGGAGAACATGTAACTGTATTCCTCCCATTGGAAATGCGTCAGCTCGTCAAATGCTATGTAGTCGTATCGCTTGCCTTGGTAGTTGACCCGATCCTTGGTGTACTGCATAGAACCGAAATAGATTTTTGCCCCCGACTGAAATGTCCAGCAATGCTCTGTCCCATTGTACTTGGCGGTTGGGAACGCCTTACCGTACAGTTCCCGGCTGCGGTCAATTAACTCTGCAAGCTGTGGATAGGTTTTACGCAGAATCAACCCTCGATAGTGCGGAATATGCACCTGACGCAGCGCCTCGCACAGAAGCGCGTCGCTTTTTCCTCCGCCTGCCGCTCCGCCGTACAGGCACTCGTACTCTGGCCGGCGCATGAAGGCTAACTGCTTTGGCTGAGGGCGCCACACCGTTATCATGCGTCCGCCCCCCCGTCCACTTCGCCCAGAACAATCACGCCCGTTTCGTCGTCATCGGTGTTGACGGGTTTATCCTCTCCCAACACCTTAAGGAGGGTGTTAAACGCTGCCACATCACCGGACTGCGCCGCCTTAGTCATGGCTGCTACCATTAGCATCATGTTATCTATATCGTCCGGATCCACACCGTCACGGCTCATTTTGTTCCACTTACGCATATCGGATACGGGCAAGGACAAGTATATTTCTGCGCACTGCCTTGCAGTTTTACGGGCACGTCTAGCCTCTCCACTGGCAATTCCGCCCATTGTTGCGATCTTTCTACGCTCTCCCTTTGTTCGCCTATTCAGGGGTATTAAATTTTCCTCGTTCGGCATCATCACCACCTGCCTTTAGCATCTATGGCAATGATATCTGTTCCGCCGTTTTTATTCTCCCTACATTGCCTCACAAAAAAGCGCCGCTGGATTTGATCGTCCAGGGGCGCTCTTTGCTATTCCGTATTATTTATCCAAATATCGCTGCATTAGCAGTCTGGCAAGGGGGCATCTTAAAGCATGCTCAAATGATGCGCACGCTTTTCTCATAAATTCTAGTTTTTCGGCTTCGCTTGAGAATCGTGTCTGTGTGTATGAACCACAAATAATTCCCTCACAGGTAATTTGGTACTTGGATTCTCGCTGATAAAACGGGCAAACAGTGGTAACTCCACCGTTGTAGTTCGGCATAGCATCATCCCCTTTACCTCTCCCCGCTTTTAAATGCAAAGCATCTTCGAATTTCTCGCCAAGCAGGTTTAAATCAGTCCCAAAACTTTTTACAGACGTCACTTTTGGCCGTACATCGGTTGCCCCTGCTGCAACTTGCGCACGGGCTATCCGGCAATCGCATAATCATCGTCCCCCGCCCCTAAAACACGCCGCGCAAAACAGCCCCACGCAGGCCCCGGCAGATGCCGCAAGCAGCAGATACATGATGCCCAGGATGGGCGATATGCAGATGCTCATAGCGTGGCCTCCTTCTTGTACCACGGCTTAAATTCCTGTATTTTTTCTAGCAACGTTCCAGCGTCTCCGTCAAAGCAGATCGCCCTATCGTCTATGTAGCATACAGCCGGCGGTTTTGTGCTGCTTACCCCGTCCACGCTGATTTTTTGCCGTTTTAGCCAATCCCTTACAGCTTGTTCCCCGGCCGATTCCGCGCATCGCGTAGAAACGACCACTACCCGATATCCCGCTTCTCTGATTTTGCTTATCGCGTCTTTTATGCCTGCTACAGGCGGATCCGGGATTTCCGATACCCCACACCATCCGCTTGTATAGCTGTGTATCACACCATCAAAATCAAATACCACCGTTTTACTCATGGTGCGGACTCCTCTTCTCGATAAATCTGTAACCACCGCTCACGGCATTTTTTGCAGGCGATTTGCGGCCAATGCACAATCTCCCCGCTGTCCACGGTTATGCCATCATCGTAAAAATCAGTGCACTGGTCATACCTGCCGCAAAGTGATTTATTGTCAACAAAACAGTGATACTTAGCGGATTTGTAGATATAGCCGCCTTCATTACCGACGGGCAATTGCCAAACCGGGCGCACGTAACTATCAAAATTCATGTGCATCATCCTCCTTCGGTGGTTCCGGCAGTCTATCCTTGACGCTTATCCATGCAGGCATTGCTACCGCCCTCCTTTATCGCCCTCTCCGCTTCCTCGCGGGTCAAAAATACAAGCCCACCCATATAATCAAGGCATCCAGGCGAAAACGGTATTGCCCGGACTTCCTCCTTGCCGCAAAAATCACCATATTGTACATGGCAGGATTTATATCGCTCATGGTCGATTACAGCGCAATCTCTGCAACCCGGGTGCACAATTTCATACACCGTGTCCCCGGGTTTGCGTGGAAGCCATAACAGCAGACCTTGTTCTTCCGCGTCTTTGTATTCTATTAGACGGGCACGTAGTTCGGCGGCTTGCATTGCCACAGCGTACAGTATTGCAATTTCACAATCGCGTCCCGCGCATTCTCCGCTGGAAATTTCGCAGGAAGTTCGGCCGCACGGCTTGTTTTTGCTAACAATGCGCGACAGGTATTCGCACAGACCGCTGTCTTCTTCCCCGTCCCCATATCGTAAATATACACTGCCGCCCTTTGCGTAAGCGTAATTCAGTGTGGCTTCTTCATCGCTTCGCGGCTTGCCGGTTGTAAGCCTATCCATCCGTTTCCCTCCTCAGCCATCTCTCGCACGCTTCCCGCGTGTCAAATTCTTCCGTCCAGGCGTTTCCGTCCCGGTTGTCTATCCCGATATACCGCCCGTTTTCGAGCGTCCAGAACAGCCCCTTACGGCCACGTAAGGCTATGATTCTGCGGGCTTCGTATGGGCTGATGCATGTGACGGTGTTAAATTCCATCTCTGTTCTCCTCTAGCGGCGCAAGCGCTAAACTTATCACTTGGTTCACAAGCCATAATCCCGACAGCGCTTCGCTTTCATATGGCCCAGATTCCATAAAACCCAAGGCCAGATTCTTGATTTGGCCTAGACTGGCTTTGTATTTATCCCGTTCCGTCGCAACACCGGAAAGGTCGGATATGGTATTCGACCAGCTGTTCCGGATTCGGACGATTTCCGATTCCTTTTCGGCAAGCTGCTTCTCTACGATTTTGCAACGGGCTTCCATCCCGTCGCACTCGCCGAGGGTTTCTATGTACCGGCAGTGTTCGTGTTCGGCGATTGCATCGGTTTCTGCAAGCTGCTTTTCCAGTGTCTCGATGGCATCGGCGGCTTCAGCGGAGTTCATTGTGCTGTTGCAGACGTGCAGTAAGCATTCCTGCTCCCTTGCGTCATTCCGTAGGCGCTTTACCAGTTCCTCATACATCCGTTATCCCTCCTTTGCCGACCGGTTAAGCCAGTACACCGTAGCCTCTATGGCCTCTTCCTCTGTCTCATAGTTTTCTCCATCCGCCGCGATAAACGGCGCGTAGGCATCCCAATCGTCATACCGGGTCATATGCGGCGCTAACGCTTCTGGGCTGGCTGCGATGCGTTCAAAATTGGTTATCGTCTTCGGCACATAAGCACCGCACGGCCAAGTAAATCCGCTTTCCTTGCAATCTTCGTATTTTTTGCAGTTTTCACACTTACCCATCCTGCACCTCCGGTTTCCGCCTGTAGGCAAGCCAGCCCACTGCGTGCAACCCGTGTTCGCCGTTTCCCCGCATACCGTAGTAGGTCGCATCCCATAACCCGTCGTTTTTGTCTACGCAATCGGCCCCCTGTGCTTTTTCTTCTCGGTTTGACCAAACACTAACCAGACACCATGCCACATTTCCGGTGCCGTCAACGCACCACACCGGCTCCCCATCCATCTTGCGCAGTTCTTCCTGCGTCAGAGGATCATTGCTCTGCTGCTGGGCACGAAGGGCGGCAAGCACTAATTCGTTAATAGCTTTCGCCCTCACCGTGTGAGGGCTGAAATCCTGGGTGAAAATTGCATGCTCGAAATACTTAATAGCGTCTTCAATCGTGACGTTCGTCACTTCGTCAATCGTCATCATCTTCATCCTTTCACGTCAACGCAACCAAAAACGCCGCGTTTGTCAGTACATGCCACATGTGCGGCATTTCGCTTTCCGGGTCGTGCGTTTCGCCCATCTGGTACGCCATCAGGTGCCGCAGCAGCGCCGCGACATAGCGTTCCGGTTCCACGCCGCGCCAACTATTAGGCGCATACTTTTCCGCGCCGTAGGTCAGCACACGGCCGAGTGCCATGACAGCCTCGGGAGGCACCAGGTCAAGCCTGGGCTTCCCGTCGTCGTATTTTAATCCTTTCATAGATTTGTCCTTTCTTCGGTTTCGTCGGCTCATCGCGTTACTCTGTCTTTCGGTCGCTGCTTGCGGAGGCACCCACAGCTTCGGGTGTTTCCGGATTTAAGGGACGCCGCCCGGACCGGCAATGTCTCGCCGCAATCACAGCGGCACAACGCTACGCTTTGCTTTTTATGCGTTGTCGGGTCAAACAGTGGTTCCGCCTCTCCCAACACCACCAACCTGCCAAATCGTTCTCCGGGCTGTATTTTCATGCTACCTCCCACCTTTCGCTTTTTCTATCCGCGCTTTCAGCGCTGCCATCAACCGGTCCTGCGTGTCGCCCTTGTCGTGCAGGGCTGCCACCACATCTTCATCCACGCCGCCCTGTACGACCAGGTGGTGTATGATTACCTTCTCTGTCTGCCCCTGCCGGTGCAGCCGCTTATTGGCCTGCTGGTATAACTCCAGGCTCCAATTCAGGCCAAACCAAATTACATGGTTGCCGCCGGCCTGGAGATTCAACCCGTAAGCACAGGACGCCGGGTGGGCAAGCAGCACGTCTATTTTCCGGCCGTTCCAATCGGCTTCATCC
>ERZ791871.1761-NODE-1761-length-17291-cov-2.490253_pt1 | contig 17291 bp, 9 predicted proteins | sample MGYA00510280_ERZ791871 | MGnify/ENA primary metagenome ERZ791871 (study PRJEB30046, sample SAMN00792111) | human gut metagenome | study: EMG produced TPA metagenomics assembly of the A metagenome-wide association study of gut microbiota in type 2...
GGGCGGCAAAATTTTTATCTTTTCCGGTAGATCCCGAGGGAAAGAATCCGGAATACGCGGGGCGGATATACGTGATTTTCGGATTCGGAAAATAAATTGTATACAATAATGTACTTGCTATTTGGGAACAGGTCGGATACAATAGGCGTGACAATTACAAAATGAGAGAACTCGTATCAAAAGGAGAAATCATGAAGAAAAGAAGAAGCGTACTTGCGCTGCTTTTAGTTGCAGCTCTTACTGTTGTACTTGGCGGATGCCAGGATGGCAAGGATGGGAAAGCAGATTCTTCCGATACCACAAGTTCTCAGGTATCAACGGAATCAACCCCGACAGGGGAACCTGTTATGGGAGGTTCCATCACGGTAGGAATTCCTCAGGACATTGAGGATAGTCTTGACCCACACAAATCTGTTGCGGCAGGAACGAAAGAAATCCTATTCAATATTTATGAGGGCCTTGTAAAGCCCGATGAAGAAGGAAATCTGAACGATGCGGTGGCAGAGAGCCATTCGATCTCGGAGGATGGAAAGGTTTATACCTTCAAGCTCCGGAATGGTGTCAAGTTCCACGATGGAACGACCGTCACTGCAGAGGATGTAAAATATTCAATCGAACGCTGTGCGGGTATCAACGGAGACGGAACGCCTCTGGTAGAGGCATTTTCCAATGTAGACAAGGTTGAAATTCCGGACGAGAGCACGATCGACATCTATTTAAAAGAGGCAGACACTGAGTTTCTTGCCTATCTGACGGTGGCGATTGTACCTGAGCATGTGGAAGATCTGGAAGCAGATCCGGTCGGAACAGGCCCGTTCCACTATGTATCACGGTCCCCGCAGGAAAATATTGTCCTTGAAAAATTCAGCGATTACTGGGATACGGAAAATCAGGCGTATCTGGACAAGGTAACATTTCGAATTGTCAAGGACAGCAATGCAGTCGTAACAAACCTGAAATCCGGTACACTGGACATGTATGCACGTCTCAGTTCCACACAGACAGCGCAGCTTGCCGAAGATTCCGATTTTACGATTTATGACGGCGGTATGAACCTGGTACAGGCGCTGTATCTGAACAATGCCGTGGAACCGCTCAACAATGTGAAGGTGCGCCAGGCGCTCTGCTATGCGGCAAATCGTCAGGAAGTGCTGGATATGATTGCAGACGGAAAAGGAACGATCATCGGAAGCAGCATGTTCCCGGCATTTGGAAAATATTATGTGCCGGAACTGTCAGAGCGATATAATCAGGATATTGAGAAGGCAAAAGAACTGTTAAAAGAAGCCGGATACCCAGATGGATTTGAGCTTACGATTACAGTGCCGAACAATTATCAGCAGCATATCGATACAGCCCAGGTTCTGGTAGAGCAGCTTAAAGCGATCGGTGTTACTGCCAAAATTCAGCAGGTCGAGTGGGACAGCTGGCTGTCGGATGTATATGCAGACCGGAAGTTCCAGTCCACGGTTGTCGGCGTTGATGCGGCATATCTGAGCGGACGCGCGTTGCTGGAACGGTTTACCTCAACATCATCCAAGAACTTTATCAACTACAGCAACGAAGAGTATGATAAACTGTATCAGCAGGTTAAGACCAGCACGGATGAAGAGGAGCAGGTTGAGCTTTACAAAAAAATGGAAACACTGCTCTGTGACGATGCGGCAAACCTGTATATCGAGGATATGGCATGCGAGGTTGCTCTTCGGAGCGATTTTGCGGGCTATCGGTTCTATCCGCTGTATGTGCAGGATATGGCGAAAATTTATAAAGTAAAATAGTAGCTATTCCGTTACGGCTCGCTGGGTACCGGTGGGCGGTAACGCTATTTCAGGCAGGAAAAAGAAAAACTCTCATTCGATTGTCAAATCTGCCTGAAAAGAGATAAAATCTGAAAAAACAGAGAAAAAGCGGCGCAGAATTGCTGAAAAGAAGCAGTCTGCGTTGCTTTTTCTCTCTGTCGATAGAATCTCCGAAAATATGTTAGGCTTGACTTTTTTTTCAACACTGCCTACTATAGAAAAAGACAGAAAAAACATAAGGGCTTCGCGGCGATGCGTGAGGCCCTTTTTATCTAAGCTAATGTTTCTGAATGTATTGTGGAAAGAAGGGGAACCCATGACAGATTTTCTGGTAAGATGTTTTGTAAAAGAGTATGAGAACACCGACAATGCGGATGTGCGCACGAGCTATGGTATTTTATCCAGTATGGTGGGAATCTGCTGCAATGTATTGCTGTTCGCTGCAAAGCTGCTGATCGGCGTTGGGATGCATTCGCTGGCAATCATGGCGGATGCGTTCAATAACCTTTCCGACGCGGCATCTTCGGTCATCAGCTTTGTTGGTGTCAAGATGGCAAACAAACCGGCAGATAAAGAGCACCCGTTCGGGCATGGGCGGATCGAGTATATTGCAGCGCTGATCGTTTCGTTTCTGGTTATTGAAGTCGGCTTTACGTTTTTAAAGAGCTCTCTGGAGAAAATCCGCAATCCGGAAGAGATCACATTTCAGATGGTTCCGTTTTTGATTCTGGTGCTCTCGGTTGGTGTAAAGCTGTGGATGGCGCTTTTCAACCGAAAACTGGGAAACCGCATTCAGTCGAAGGTGATGCTGGCAACGTCGGCGGATTCCATGGGTGACGTGATCACGACGAGCGCAACGATCGCTTCTACATTGATCTGCCATTTCCTTTCGGTTAATATCGACGCAATCGCAGGACTTGTTGTGGCGGTACTCGTTATGTGGTCCGGTATTTCCATTGCAAAAGATACATTGGAACCGCTGATCGGGCAGGGCGCGGATCCGGATCTGTATGCACGGATCATGAAAGAGGTTGCTTCCTATGAAGGAATTGTAGGAACCCATGATCTGATTGTCCACAACTACGGGCCTGGCAGAAGTATGGCATCGATCCATGCGGAGGTGCCGCGAGATGTCGATATCGAGGTATCGCATGATATTATCGACCGCATTGAACATGAGGTCGGCGAAAAATTGGGGATTCTGCTGGTCATCCACATGGATCCGGTGGAGATCCACGATGCGACGGTTCTTGCGACAAAGGAGAAGGTAAGAAACGTAATTTCCATTCTTGATCCGGAGCTTTCCTTCCACGATTTCCGTATGATCAACGGGTCGGAGAAAAAGAAGCTGATTTTTGATCTTGAAATCCCGTATTCTTATAAGAAGAAAGACTGTGATCGCGTGATCGGGCAGATCGGGGCGCTGATGAAGGAAATGGATGAGAAGTATGAATGCGTCGTCAACATCGACAAAAAATACGTGGCGGGAGAGTGACAACGGCCGGGTTGAGCCGTCAAATCCCTTCCAAAATGTTCCAAAAGTCAGTTTTTTGAAAAAAATAAAAAAATTTCAAAAAAGGTGTTGACTTTTCTCTTGCGATAGTGTATTATACATTTTGTCGCAAGGCAATGGGCTATCGCCAAACGGTAAGGCAACGGACTCTGACTCCGTCAGTTCCTGGTTCGAATCCAGGTAGCCCAGCTCATTGAAAGGTCTCAGGTCTCGTACCTGAGGCCTTTTTCGATGCTCAAAAACAAATACAGCAGGAGGAACAAACGATGAAGTATTCCTTTACGAGCAGAATCCGCTACAGCGAAATCGGTGAGGACGGAAATCTCACCCTGCCGGGGCTGATCAATTACTTTCAGGACTGCAGTACCTTCCAGTCGGAAGCGATCGGCGAGGGCGTTGCGGAGCTCAAAAAACGAGGCTGCGCCTGGGTGCTGTCCGCGTGGCAGATTCATGTGCGCCGCTATCCATCCCTCGGTGAAGCGGTAAAAATCACTACATGGGCGAGCGGCTTCAAAGGATTTCTTGGCATGCGTAACTTCACGATGGAAACAGAAGACGGCGAAATGCTCGCCTGTGCCAACTCCATCTGGTCTTACGTCAATATGGAAACGGGTCATCCCGTCCGCGCACCGAAAGAGACGACAGACGCCTACGGCATTGACGATCCGATCGGCGAGGATTTCGGCGAGCGCAAAGTGAAAATGCCGGAAGCAGATTTCATCGGCGAACCGTTCCCGGTGCGGCCGCACAACCTCGATACGAACCACCACGTCAATAACGCACAGTTCATTTCCCTTGCCGGTGAATGCCTTCCGAAGAACTTCACCGTGCGCCGGATGCGCGCCGAATACAAACAGCAGGCGCACCTCGGCGATGTCCTGCATCCGCTGCGCGCCGAGACGGAAAACGGCTGTTTTATCTCGCTGAACGATGAAAAAGGACAGCCATACGTAGTTGTGGAATTTCAATGATTGTGGTACAATCGGAAAGAATAAGATACGATACGAACGTAATAAACACAATGAGGAAAGGGGAATTTGCCATGAGAGCGCAGAACCTTACACTGTTAACCGATTTATATGAACTTACCATGATGCAGGGCTACTACGAGAACCCGTCCGATCAGATCGTGGTATTTGATGCATTTTACAGAAAGAATCCATGCGGCGGCGCATACGCCGTATGTGCAGGACTTGAGCAGGTAATCGAGTATGTCCGCGATCTTCACTTTTCACCGGATGACATCGACTATCTCCGTTCCCTCCATATTTTCAACGATGATTTCCTGGAGTATTTAAGAGGCTTCCATTTCACCGGAGATATCTATGCGATCCCGGAAGGAACCGTCGTATTCCCAAGAGAACCGCTCTTAAAAGTTGTCGCTCCGATCATGGAGGCACAGCTTGTAGAGACCGCGATTCTGAACATGATCAACCATCAGAGCCTGATCGCGACGAAAGCATCCCGCGTTGTTTACGCGGCAAAGGGCGACGGCATCATGGAGTTTGGACTCCGCCGTGCACAGGGACCGGATGCCGGTATCTACGGCGCGCGTGCTGCCATGATCGGCGGCTGCATCGGAACCTCCAATGTCCTGACCGGACAGATGTTTGACGTTCCAGTCAAGGGAACCCACGCACACAGCTGGATCATGAGCTTCCCGGATGAGTACACCGCATTCAAAACGTATGCGAAAATGTATCCAGAAGCATGCATTCTTCTCGTAGACACCTACGATGTTCTCGAATCCGGTGTTCCGAATGCGATCCGCGTCTTCAAAGAGATGAGAGCAGAGGGCTTACCGATGAAGGGCTACGGCATCCGCATCGACAGCGGTGACCTGGCTTACCTGTCGAAAAAAGCATATCAGATGCTCGAGGCAGAAGGTTTCGGCGATGCCATCATTTCCGCATCCAGCGACCTCGATGAGTACCTGATCGACAGCCTGAAAACCCAGGGTGCGAAGATCAATTCCTGGGGCGTCGGCACCAACCTGATCACATCCGGTGACTGGCCGGCATTCGGCGGCGTTTACAAGCTGGCAGCAGCAAAAGATAAAGATGATGCAGAATTCACACCGAAGATCAAGCTGTCCGAGAACTCCGAGAAAGTAACAAACCCGGGCAATAAGACGATTTATCGTATTTATGATAAAGAAACCGGAAAGATCCGTGCCGACCTGATCTGCCTTGCAGACGAGACCTTCGACGAGAGCAAAGATATGATCATCTTCGACCCGATCGAGACCTGGAAAAAGACGAAGATCAAAGGCGGAACCTACACCTTACGCGAGCTCCTCGTTCCGATTTTCCAGAAGGGCGCATGCGTCTACACTTCTCCATCCGTCATGGAGATCCGCGACATCTGCACCAGAGAGAAAGATACCCTCTGGGAGGAGTCCAAACGTCTGGTCAATCCGCATGAGGTTTACGTGGATCTGTCCGACAAGCTGTACCACATCAAGAGCGACCTGCTCGAGGAGATGAGCATGAAGGCTCTCGGCGAGCAGTAAGAAAGGAAGTCAAATGTTAAATATAGGAAGAAAGCAAAAGCTGGTAGTAGTAAAGAAAGTAGAATTCGGTATTTATCTTGGGGAGACCCGGGAAGCAGGCGAGAAGGAACGTGTTCTTCTGCCGATCAAACAGGTGCCGGAAGGAACAAAAGAGGGAGATGAGCTGGAAGTATTTCTGTACCGCGATTCCAGCGACCGTCTGATTGCGACAACCAGAGAGCCGAAGCTGGTGCTTGGAGAGCTGGCTGTCTTAAACGTAGCTGCTACCGGAAAGATCGGAGCATTTCTGGACTGGGGTCTGGAAAAAGATCTGTTTCTTCCGTTTAAACAGCAGACCCGCCGCCTCCATCCAGGTGATGAGGTTCTGGTTTCCCTCTACATCGACAAGAGCGACCGTCTCTGCGCAACGATGAAGGTTTACCATTTCCTGAAAACCAATTCTCCGTACGTCGTAGGCGATATCGTAAAGGGAAGAATCTACGAGATCAGCGGAAACTTCGGCGTTTTCGTTGCTGTTGATGACCGCTACTCCGGCCTGATTCCAAAGAGAGAAGCACAGGCAGACTATCATGTCGGCCAGGAACTTGAGTGCCGCGTTACAGAAGTCAAAGAGGACGGAAAACTCTCCCTGTCCGCACGCGGAAAAGCGTACGAGCAGATCGCAATCGATGCAGAGAGCGTTCTTTCTGTGATCGAGGAATTTGCAGGTGTCCTTCCATTTGATGACAAAGCATCACCGGAAGTGATTCAGAGAGAATTCGGCCTCAGCAAAGCAGCATTTAAGCGCGCGGTCGGCCATCTGATGAAAGAAAAACAGGTTGTCATCCGCGACGGTAAAATCTGGACGGCAGAAAAAGCAAAATAAGAAAAAATCGGGCACTGGACAGGAAGCACATCCTCTCCGGTGTCCGTTTTTTTGTGTCAGACAGCAGATAAAATTTTGAAATTTTTTCTGCGCCCGGTTTGCGGTTGCGCGAAGAGAGGATTGCGCTTATAATATGATCTATATGACAAAAAGTGACACAGGATCTGATGGAGAGCGATGAAGAAAAAGAAAAGTAAGAAAAAAACATCTTTTATTTCCAAAACCGCAATGACGGTTTTAACGATCATTCTGATTATTCTGTTTTTCTGCATTATGTCGATGGTCGAGAAAATACAGGGAACGGCCCGCGTTGTCAACTATGCCGGTCTGGTGCGCGGAAAAACGCAGCGGATTATCAAGCTGGAGAATGCGGGAGAACCGCAGGATACGATGATTGCAGACATCAACGCTTATATCGACGGTCTGCGGAACGGAAGCAGCGAGCTGGATCTGGTGCGCCTGGATGACCGGGATTTTCAGGATAAGATGACTGAGCTGGCATCGTATTTTGAAGAGCTGAAGGCAGAGATTCTGCTGGTGCGTGAAAAAGGATATGAGAATACCGCGATTATCGAAAAGAGTGAGACCTTTTTCAAAATCTGTGACGAGGCGACGGGCCTTGCGGAAGCGTATTCGCAGAGAATGGCGTCTTCGCTGAAGAAGCTGGAGCAGGTGGTAGTAGGAGATATCATCGGTCTGGTGTTTGTCATCGGCATGGAGCTGATCAAGGCCGTCCGCTATGCGGCGGTGAACCGTATTCTGCAGAAGAAAGTCTATCTCGATGAGGCGACGGGCCTGCCAAATAAAAATAAATGCGAAGAGATTCTGGAGGGAAGCGACGGAGGAGAAGAAATTTCCGGCGTGTATGCGGTCTGCGTGTTTGACCTCAACAATCTGCGCACGATCAACAACAGTCTGGGTCACGACAAGGGAGACGAATATATCCGTTCCTTTGCCGTTCAGCTTCGAAAAGCAGTCCCGGAGGAGTATTTCGTCGGAAGAAACGGCGGAGATGAGTTTCTTGCCATTCTGCGCGGACTGAACCGCGAAGAAGTGGAAGCGTGCATGAATCACATCCGCACGCAGACGGCAGAATATTCCCGCCAGCACCCGGAGATGCCGATCAGCTACGCCGGAGGCTATGCACTGTCCACGGAATTTGAAGACTGTGATATCCGGGAACTGTTCCGCCATGCGGATCAGAACATGTATATCGACAAAAACCGCGCGAAGATGGAAGAAGCCGCCGCAGAGCGGAAGATCAGCCTGGAAGCGCTGGACGTCGTAAAGAAAAAGGGATACCATTTTTCCAACTGTATTTACTGCAATGCAAGACAGGACCAGTACCGGATTCTGCGTGCCGTTTCGGGCTTTTTCCTTGCCGAGGACGGCAGCTATACCGGTGCGGCCGAGCATATTGTGCAGGGCATCACGGATGAGGAAAAGAGAAAGGAAATGCGTAGAATGCTGGATCTTACCCATCTGAAGGAGTGCTATCAGAAGGGAGAAGAGAGCGTAGAAATTCTGTACGAGTATCAGGAGGGCAGCGAAGGGGAAGCGCTCTGCCGGGGAAAAGTCACCATTCTGTTCTACGACGCGGCCGAGGACGGCGGACTGCACCATTTTCTGATGGGCTTTGAGCGGTTCCGCTCCAATGGGGAAGCTGCTCGGAATGAAAAAGAACAGCTCGACCAATACTATGAACAGATGAAACAGTCGATCATTGAAAACAGCCACTACGCCGAGGCACTTCTCGAGACGGCCGAGGCCGTGTTCGCCGTTGATCTGACGAATGATTCGCTGGAGCAGATTTTTTACCACAGCGGGCAGAAGAAATTTGACCTCAATATAGATCTGCCGTGTTCCTACGAGAAATACTGCGGGGAATGCAGTGCGTTTGTCGCGGAGGAGACATTGGAATCATACCGCATTGTGGATTCCTCGAAGAAACTGCTGCAGCGCTTTGAAAACGGAGATAAGCAGGTAGTCGTGGAGTATCAGGAAACAGATGAGTCCGGCAGAAGAATATGGTTGCAGAAGACGGTTCTTATGTCACAGGATACCGTCTACGACCGAAAGACAAAGCGGGAGAGCGTTGTGGTACATGGCATGATCCTTTTCCGTGATACGTCAGAGTTCCACAGCCGGGAAGAGAGGGAGAAGATACAGCTTCAGGATGCCTTTAGAGCTGCAGACAGTGCAAGTCGTGCAAAAACAGAATTTATGAACCGCATGAGCCACGATGTGCGCACGCCGATCAATGGCATTATGGGCATGCTGGATATCATCCGCAAAAACCGGCAGGATGAGGCAAAAGTGGACGACTGCCTCGATAAAATCAATCTTTCCGCAAGCCATCTGCTGGCACTCGTCAACGATGTGCTCGATATGAATAAGCTGGAGTCCGGAAAAGAGACGATCGAGAGCGCTTCTTTTGATCTGACGCATCTGATGGATGATGTGGCATCCCTTGTCAATGCGCAGATTACGGAGATGGGCATTACCCACCGTATGCACCGCGGTGAGCTGACGCACACGAGACTGATCGGCAGTCCGCTGCGCCTGCGGCAGATTATGCTGAATCTCTTCAGCAATGCAATCAAGTACAACAAGCCGGGCGGAACGATCGATACGTATGCGGGCGAAGTCTCCTGCGACGGAACCCGGGTCGTCTACGAGTTCCGCATCATGGACAGCGGCATCGGAATGAGCAGCGAATTTATCGAAAAAGAGCTGTTCCATCCGTTCACACAGGAGAAGTCCGGTGCGAGAACGCAGTACAAGGGAACGGGCCTTGGCATGTCGATCGTCAAAGAACTGATCGAAAAAATGCAGGGCACGATCGAGGTAACGAGCCAGCAGGGCGTCGGAACGACGTATGTATTCCGGCTTCCGTTTTACATTGACTGCGAGGGACAGCGGATTCAGGAAGTAAAGACACGGATCGCAGGAAAAGAGCTTGTCCGTTTCCACGTTCTGCTTGTCGAGGATAATGAGATCAACATGGAAATCGCCGAGTTTTACCTGACCGATCACGGTGCGACGGTGGAAGAGGCATGGAACGGCCGCGAGGCGGTCGAAAAGTATGCGGCGAATCCGCAGAAATTTGATGTGATTTTAATGGATCTGATGATGCCTGTGATGGGCGGTCTTGAGGCAGCGCGGCAGATCCGCACCATGGGGCTTCCGGAAGCAAAACAAGTCCCGATCATCCCGATGACGGCGCAGTCCTCCGAAGAGAGTAAAGAGGGATGCCGCGCAGCGGGCATGAACAGCCATCTGACCAAGCCGATCGAGCCGGACAGCCTGGTGCAGACGATCTTGGAGACAACGGAACATGCCTTTGGAAAATAGAGGAGAAAACGATGAGTTTTACGCATTTACATGTACATACCGAATACAGCCTTCTGGACGGATCGAACAAGATCAAAGAGTACGTTGCCAGAGTCAAGGAGCTTGGCATGAACAGCGCCGCGATCACCGATCACGGCGTCATGTTCGGCTGTATCGATTTTTATAAAGAAGCCCGCGCGCAGGGCATCAAGCCGATCCTCGGCTGTGAGGTTTACGTGGCGCCGGGTTCCCGTTTCGACCGCGAAACCAGCCGCGGAGAGGACCGGTACTACCATCTGGTTCTGCTGGCGGAAAATAATACGGGCTATTCCAATCTGATGAAGATTGTTTCGGCGGGCTTTATCGATGGATTTTACTATAAGCCGCGTGTCGACATGGAGATTCTGGAAAAGTATCACGAGGGCATTATCGCGCTTTCCGCCTGCCTTGCAGGTGAGGTGGCGCGTGCGATGGTGCGGAACCAGTACGAGATGGGAAAAGAGGCCGCACTGCGGTATGAGAAGATTTTCGGAAAAGGCAATTTCTTCCTGGAACTGCAGGATCACGGCATCTCGGAGCAGCGGATGGTCAATCAGCAGCTGATGCGCCTCTCGGCAGAAACCGGCATCGAGCTGGTGGCGACGAATGATATTCACTACACGTACGCAGAAGATGCGGATTCCCATGATATTCTTCTGTGCCTGCAGACCGGAAAGAAGATCACGGATGAGGACCGCATGCGCTACGAGGGCGGACAGTATTTCGTGAAATCCGAGGCGGAGATGGCATCGCTCTTCCCGTATGCACCGCAGGCAATCGAAAATACACAGAAAATTGCAGACCGGTGTAATGTGGAGATCGAATTTGGTGTCACAAAACTTCCGAAATTCGATGTGCCGGAGGGATACACTTCCTGGGAATACTTAAATAAGCTCTGCTACGACGGCCTCGAGGAACGGTATCACCCGGCGACAGATGAACTGAAAGCGCGGCTGGAATACGAGCTTGATACGATCAAAACGATGGGTTACGTCGATTACTTCCTGATCGTGTGGGATTTCATCAAATTTGCGCGCGACCACGACATCATGGTCGGACCGGGACGAGGATCGGCGGCCGGAAGTATTGTTTCCTACACCCTTGGCATCACACAGCTGGACCCGATGCGGTACCAGCTCCTGTTCGAGCGTTTCCTGAACCCGGAACGAGTTACCATGCCTGATATCGACGTGGATTTCTGTTTCGAACGCCGCCCGGAGGTCATCGACTATGTAACGAGAAAATACGGCAAGGACCGCGTTGTACAGATCGTCACATTCGGTACACTGGCGGCGCGCGGTGTCATCCGCGATGTCGGCCGTGTGCTGGATATGCCGTATGCACAGGTGGATTCGATCGCGAAGATGATTCCGAATGAGCTGAATATCACGATCGACAAGGCACTGCAGATGAACCACGAGCTGCGGGAGCTGTACCAGGGCAATGAAGAGGTTGCACATCTGATCGACATGTCACGGAGACTTGAAGGTCTGCCGCGCCACACGTCGATGCACGCCGCCGGTGTTGTCATCGGTTCGCGGCCGCTGGTGGAATTTGTGCCGCTCTCGCGAGGAAGCGACGGAACGATCGTCACGCAGTTCACGATGACGACGCTCGAGGAACTGGGACTTCTGAAAATGGACTTCTTAGGGCTTCGGACCCTGACCGTCATTCAGAATGCGACAAAGCTCGCAGAGCGTTACAGCAATAAGAAAATTGATCTGCTTCACATCGATTACAACGATCCGAAAGTGCTCGGCATGATCGGCGCATCGAAAACGGTCGGTGTGTTCCAGCTCGAGAGTGCGGGAATGAAAAACTTCATGAAGGAGTTAAAACCGCAGAGCCTCGAGGATATCATCGCCGGAATTTCCCTGTACCGGCCGGGCCCGATGGATTTTATTCCGCAGTACATCAAAGGAAAAAACAACCCGGAATCCGTTACGTACGATACACCGCTCTTAAAACCGATTCTGGAGCCGACGTACGGCTGTATCGTCTACCAGGAACAGGTTATGCAGATCGTACAGGCACTGGCGGGCTATTCGCTTGGACGGGCCGATCTGGTGCGCCGTGCGATGTCGAAGAAAAAGGCATCCGTCATGGAAAAAGAGCGCCAGAATTTCGTTTATGGAAACGAGGCAGAGGGTGTGCCGGGCTGTATCAAAAACGGCATTGATGAGAAGACAGCGAACAAGATCTACGACGAGATGATCGACTTCGCGAAATACGCCTTCAACAAATCCCATGCGGCGGCGTACGCGTTCGTATCGTACCAGACGGCATGGCTGAAATACTATTACCCGGTTGAGTTCATGGCGGCTCTGATGACCTCCTGCATCGATAACCCGGGAAAAGTCGCAGAGTATATCTTGAGTTCCCGCCAGATGGGCATTTCCATTCTGCCGCCGGACATCAACCGAAGCGAAGGAAAATTCACGGTAGACGGCCAGGCGATCCGCTATGGCATGGCGGCGGTCAAAGGCATCGGAAAGCCGGTCATGGAGGCGATCGTGGAGGAGCGGAGTGCAAACGGACCGTTCCGCTCGTTAAAGGATTTCGCGGAGCGCCTGAGCGGAAAAGAAGTCAACAAGCGGACCGTCGAGAACTTTATCAAGGCGGGCGCATTCGACTGCTTCGGCGTGACGAGAAAGCAGCTCATGTTCGTCTACGCCAATGTGCTCGATGTGGCGCGCGAGAAAAAAGATTCGTTAAGCGGCCAGATGAGTCTGTTTGACTTCGTAGATGAGACGACCAAACGGTCGTATGAAACGGTGTACCCGGATGTCGGAGAATACGAAAAGAGTGATCTTTTGGCGCTCGAAAAAGAGGTGCTCGGCATCTACGTCAGCGGTCATCCGCTCGAGGAGCAGGAGGAGTGCTGGCGGAAGAACATTTCCGCGGTAACGACAGACTTCCAGCCGGATGAGGAGACGGGTTTCCCATCCGTCACCGACGGCGCGAAAGAGATTGTCGGCGGCATTATCACGGATAAAAAAATCAAATATACAAAGAATAACAAGACAATGGCATTTCTCACACTCGAGGACCTCGTCGGCAGTATGGAAATCGTCGTATTCCCGCGCGATTACGAGAAAAACGCACCGATGATGCAGACCGATGCGCGTGTCTTCATCCAGGGCCGTGTTTCCGCGGAGGATGATAAGCCGAGCAAGCTGATCTGCGAGAAAATTTTCCCGTTTGCTGGCATCCCGAAAGAGCTCTGGATCCAGTTCCCGGACAAGGAAACGTACGAGAGAGAAGTGGCGGATCTGTACCAGATGCTGCATGAATCCGACGGCAAGGACAGCGTGATTCTCTACATCAAATCGATCAAAGCGATGAAAAAACTGCCGCCGAGCCGCAATGTGCAGGCAGATGCCCGTCTGGTGGCGTCACTTCAGGCAAAATTCGGTACCGGAAACGTGAAAGTTGTAGAAAAGAGTATTGAAAAAAGGGCCTGAATGCTTTAAAATAAAACTGTGTGTGATTAATAAATAAAACTACTCGTTTATTAATGTGTGTGATGAGATGGAGGAATTCATATGGCAACGACTAACAAGGTAAAGACAATCGGAGTGCTTACCAGCGGTGGTGATGCACCAGGTATGAACGCAGCGATCCGTGCAGCCGTAAGAAGAGGTCTGCAGAAGGGCGTTCAGATGAAAGGTATCCTGAAAGGCTACGACGGACTGATGAACGAAGAAATCATCGACATGACAGCCCGCGATGTATCCGACACCATCGAGCGCGGAGGTACCATCCTTTATACCGCCCGCTGCGCAGAGATGCGTACACTGGAAGGCCAGAAACGTGCTGCAGATGTCTGCAGAAAACACGGCATCGACGGACTGGTAGTTATCGGCGGAGACGGATCTTTTGCAGGAGCGCAGAAACTGGCAGCTCTTGGAATTAACACCGTAGGTGTACCGGGAACCATCGACCTGGATATCGCCTGCACAGAATATACCATCGGTTTTGATACCGCGGTAAACACTGCAATGGAAGCCATTGATAAAGTAAGAGATACTTCCACTTCCCATGAGAGATGCTCGATCATCGAGGTTATGGGACGTAATGCCGGATATATCGCTCTTTGGTGCGGTATCGCAAACGGCGCAGAGGATATTCTTCTTCCGGAGAAATACGATTACGATGAGCAGAAGATCATCAACAACATCATCGAGAACCGTAGAAAAGGCAAAAAACATCATATCATCGTAAATGCTGAGGGCATCGGCCATTCCACCAGCATGGCGCGCAGAATCGAAGCTGCAACCGGCATCGAGACCCGTGCAACGATCCTTGGACATATGCAGCGTGGAGGAAGCCCGACATGTAAAGACCGTGTATATGCGTCCATCATGGGTGCTTACGCAGTTGACCTTCTTCTGGAAGGCAAAACAGACCGCGTTGTTGCATACAAGAACGGTGAGTATGTAGATTACGATATCGATGAGGCACTGTCCATGACAAAGACTCTGCCGGAATATCAGTGGGAGATCGCAAGAGCTCTTTCTTATAACTATACGAAATAAAAAAATATCACGAAACAGACTGTTTTTAGCAAGCAGTCTGTTTCATTGGTATAATAGCGGGAATAAAAATGTTTCCGCGGACGGAATAGAGAGACAAAATAAAAAAACAGGAGGAACTTAACAATGGTTACCTGGAACAATCTTGATAAACTGGCTTCTTTTGAGGAGTTGAAAAAAGTGGAGCGTGTCAATCTTGCCGAGGTGATGTCCGGCGAAAACGGAGCAGAGCGCGTAAAATCTTACAGCGTTCCGATGGCAGAAGGACTTGCGTATAACTACGCAGCAAAACAGGTGAATGAGGATGTCCTTGCCGCACTCGTAAAACTGGCAGAAGAGGCACAGCTTTCTGAAAAATTTGAGGAGCTTTACAATGGTGTCATCAACACCGGAGAGAACCGTCTCGTGCTTCATCAGCTGACCCGCGGCCAGCTCGGAAACACCGTTACGGCAGACGGCGTAGACAAACGTGCTTTCTACGTAGAGCAGCAGAACCGCATCGCAGAGTTTGCGAACAAAGTACATGCAGGTGAGATCACCAACGCAGCAGGTGAAAAATTCACCACCGTTGTGCAGATCGGTATCGGCGGAAGCGACCTTGGCCCGCGTGCGATGTATCTGGCTCTGGAAAACTGGGCAAAGAAAAACGGCTGCTTCAAAATGGAAGCAAAATTCATCAGCAACGTTGACCCGGATGACGCAGCAGCTGTTCTGAATTCGATCGACGTAGCACATTCCATCTTCGTTCTGGTATCCAAATCCGGAACCACACTGGAGACTCTGACCAATGAGTCCTTCGTAAAAGACGCTCTGAAAAATGCAGGCCTGGATGCATCCAAGCATATGATCGCCGTTACCAGTGAGACTTCTCCGCTGGCAAAGAGCGACGACTATCTGGCAGCATTCTTCATGGATGACTACATCGGAGGCCGTTATTCTTCCACATCCGCAGTCGGCGGCGCTGTTCTGTCCCTGGCTTTCGGACCGGAAGTATTCGCAGCATTCCTCGAGGGCGCTGCAGCAGAAGATAAACTTTCTGCAAACAAAGACGTATTACAGAACCCGGAGATGCTCGATGCGCTGATCGGTGTTTACGAGAGAAACGTTCTTGGCTATCCGAGCACTGCAGTTCTTCCGTACTCCCAGGCACTGAACCGTTTCCCGGCTCACTTACAGCAGGTAGATATGGAGTCCAACGGTAAATCGGTCAACCGCTTCGGCGAGCCGGTCAATTACCCGACCGGTCCGGTTCTCTTCGGCGAGCCAGGTACCAACGGACAGCATTCCTTCTATCAGCTGCTGCATCAGGGAACTGATATCGTTCCGCTGCAGTTTGTAGGCTTCCGCAATAACCAGATGGAGACCGATGTCGACATCCAGGGCAGCACCAGCCAGCAGAAACTCTGCGCAAACGTAGCAGCTCAGATCGTTGCATTTGCCTGCGGTAAAGCAGATGAGAATAAAAACAAAAACTTCGAAGGCGGCCGTCCGTCCAGCATCATTATCGGAGATCAGGTAAATCCGAAGACGCTGGGAGCACTGCTTGCACACTTCGAGAATAAGATCATGTTCCAGGGATTCCTGTGGAACGTAAACAGCTTCGACCAGGAGGGTGTACAGCTTGGTAAAGTCCTTGCAAAACGCGTTCTGGCTCATGAGACAGACGGAGCACTGAAAGTATTCAGCGATCTGCTCAACATCTAAGAAGTTTAAATCAGAAAATTTAAGATATGAAAAGGCGGCATACCGGATTTTCTTTCTGAAAGTTTCAGGGGGAAAACGGTATACCGCCTTTTTTATTACTATATTATGGGGTTATCCCAGCTTCGCCGGAAGCGACGAGGACACTGTGGACTGATGCTCCTGCCGGAACTGCCGCGGGGTGATCTGATACCGTTTTTTGAACGTACGGATCAGGTGGCTGCAGTCTGCAAAGCCGGTCTCGGTGGCAATAAAGTTCAGGTCATAATCGGTAAAGAGGAGCAGGTTCTCGACCTTGTTCAAACGGATAAATTCGATATACTGCTTGCAGCTCTGCCCATAGTGTTTTAAAAACAGCTTGGCAAAGTACGAATAGCTCATATTGTATTTATGCGCCAGCTCTTCGATGTTGATATTCTCCTGTGAATGACGGTCGATGTAGACGAGAATGTCCTGCATACTTTTCTCTTCACTCTCGGAGATGGTTTCGAGATCAAAACAGATTCCCTGGCAGTGCCACGTCCGCAGAAGGCGCAGGAACAGTGTCGAAAACAGCGAATAAATATACGCGTCGTAGCCGTACTGTTTCGCATGGGATTCTTTTTCAATGGTTGTGAAAAAATCGTTCAGGTCGAGCCCCGGAAGATCCATCTGCGTAAAGAGCAGGGAAGGATGCGTCATGGAGGCAACCTTATGGAACGCAAAGCTCAGGTTCGGAAGATAGCTTCCGGTGAGATGAATCCGGTTCAGATTGAATTTTACGCAGAAAAAGCGAAACGGTTTGTCATGATCCGCGGCAAGCGCATGGACTGCCTGCGGCGGAAAAAGGATGAAAGAGCCGGCCTCCATCGGATAGACAACATCGTTGCAGCTCACAAGGAGCGAGCCTTCCTGCAGATAAAGTACTTCAGTAAAATAGTGCCAGTGTGATACCACCGGCATGGAAAAGGTTTCGGAGCTGCAGGAAAATGCCTCGATCGGTGAGCGCAGG
>ERZ791871.1767-NODE-1767-length-17226-cov-4.161435_pt1 | contig 17226 bp, 18 predicted proteins | sample MGYA00510280_ERZ791871 | MGnify/ENA primary metagenome ERZ791871 (study PRJEB30046, sample SAMN00792111) | human gut metagenome | study: EMG produced TPA metagenomics assembly of the A metagenome-wide association study of gut microbiota in type 2...
ATTGACTGAACTGCCACACAATTAAACTAAGGCGCTTAAACAATTCTTAGTGTACGGATTCATGATGCCACTTATTTGTGCTTGAAAAGGCAGAACTTACACTGATTAGTATGCTGTCTAAAACGAAGAAAGTTATTACAACTCCTCCTCCCGTGCTTTGTAGTGTAGCCTCTTGCAAACTATTTTACAGCACAGTGTAGAGAGTTGTAACACTTTCATTACTATTTGTGCCGCCAACCGAAGGCGGCGGAATGGAGATTAGTATGAAGACTAATGTTATAATTAAAAGAGTAAAGGTTGCTTGAATTATTGTATTTTATAAAAGGAGAATTGTATGTCTACACCAGGAATTGGCGATCCATATTGGTATGAATGGTATGTGGGTTTAGAAAATATTATTGAAATGTTAAATGAAGATAGCGGCATTAAATATGTGATATTTCAAGCTGAATTATATGATACGATTGATGATGTTGTAGTTGGCTATGAGAATCATGAAGAATATTGTTATCAAGTAAAACATGAGGTTGGATTGGAACAAAAATATAATCTCACTTTTGGGAAATTATTAGAAAACAAGGTAACAAGAAGAAAAGACGGTGAATATATGAAACCTAATCTTCTTCAAGCACTTGCCGAAGGATGGAAAAAAGCTAATGAGTCGGGAACAAATATGCTTATTCCGGTACTATATACCAATAGGAAGCTCGGAATAAATAAGACCAATCGTGAATATAAAGGACAGACATATTCTGCATTACCGTTGGGAGAATTTATTACCGACATACAAAATAGAATAGAATGTATAGCAGAATTAAAGGCTATTGAATTTAAAACCGAAGAGACAGATATAAGGTTACAGTATCTTGAGTTTTATGATGCTTTTGAAATGGAAGATAGTGAGATTTTAGATTTTTTGAAGGCTATAAAGATAAAATCAGAAATGCATACTTTGGCAGAAATGGAAAAATCGATGCTTTCAAAAATGCAAGAATATTTTCATTGTTCTGATGAATTGGCAGGAGTCCTTTTTAGAAATCTTACTAGTCAACTCAGAATTTGGACAACAACCCGAAGAAGTAAGGAAAAAATTACAATAGAAGATGTATATAACGCATTGGCATTAAAACAGGAATATACAAATGATCTTCAACATCAGTTAGTTGCACCGTCTCCTTTTTTTGAAAGTAGAAAAGAATTTGTAAATCGGATTATTGAAGAAATTTATAAAACAGACAAAAAAGTGGTTTTTCTTTCAGGTGAACCAGGGTGTGGAAAAACAAGTGTTATAAGTTATCTGCAGAATAATTATAATTGTTTTGCGGCAAGATATCATACATTTAAGCCAATTTCTCCAGAACAACGATTCTATAATTCAGATGAAGGATTGTGTTTACAAGAAACGTTATGGGGAGAATTATTAAATCAATTAAGAAGAAGATTAAAAGGACAGATGGCAAAATATAAAATTCCTGTTAGTAATGCATTATGCACTATTGAGGAACTTAGAAGAGAAGTATTAAGAATTCTTGAGATATTGTACAAATCGGAAGGGAAAAAGGCTTGTCTTTGTATAGATGGTCTTGATCATGCTGCACGTTCAAAAGCAACAGTAACATTTATGTCTTCATTATTTCAGCCAGATGAGATTCCTGAAGGTGTTTGTTTTATAATTGTTGGACAGCCAGAAGAGATGTATGAAAACTATCCTATATGGTTAACTAAAAATAATCCGGATGTTTTGTATATGAATATGCCACGTCTTGTGTTTGAGGACGTTAAACAGCTTTTATATGTAACAGGTATTTCAGCAGAACTGCAGAATGATGGACTTGCACGAGCAATTTATGAAAAAACACAAGGTAATAACTTATCGGTAGTTTTTGCAATTGAGGAGCTTAAAAGAATTGTTAATATTGAAGATGCATTAAACTTATTGGATTCAGGTCATGTGAGTGGAGATGTTGAGCAATATTATGTGCATATATGGAATTATTTGAAAGGTAAAATACAAGAGTTAGGATTACAGGTCAATTTTCCGGATATCGTAGTAGCGTCTGTTATACTATTACTTAATGGAAGAATAAAGACGGATATATTGGCCGATGCATTTAAAGATATAGATTTATCTAAAAATGATTGGGATTATGTTTTTGATAGTTTATATCCTGTGATAAAAAGAAGTGAAAAAGATAATTCATATTATGTATTTCATAATGATTTTCGTGTGTTTTTAATGGGAATCATAAAGCGTAATAAAGCAAAATTCAAAGATATGTCATACAAGATGGCGATGTATTTTGTAAATGACTCTGATGAGGTTTTAGACAGATATGTTAATATTGTACCTTTATTATGTTGTGCGGAACGAGAGGATATAATTCCTCAGATTTTCACAGCAGAATTTGTTATTGGCGCTTTAGCTACAGGAATATCAAGAAAATTACTCGAAAGATATGCACAACAAGCATATCAGAATGTCTGTCGAAATAAAAATTGGGATGAATTTCATGATGTATATCTTGCAATTTGCACAATTAAACAACATTATTCATATTTTGAATATTACGATATGAATTATGAGGTTAACGATGTGTCAGCAATGCAGCAGATATATCCTTTTGAAATTGTAAGCAAAAAATTAAGTCTTGGAACATTAGGCGAATTTCTTGACGTGTTGACATTTATTAATCGTTTAATCAAGGATGGTGGTGATAAACACAGTAGTCGTATATCAACGGTATATGATTTATGGTTTAGTAACCTACTTCCGGAACAAGCAATTACGATTTTGTTAAAAGATGAAGAAATATCAGAAAATGTATGGGATACTAATGGAATCTTTAATTTTATGAAGGTTTGGGGAAAAACGGCTGCATTCTTAGAAAAGTATGAGTGTTTAATTAAAAATGTTCAGGAGGGAGAAGGAGAGCAAGAACTATTAGCATTTAATGATGCGTTTTTTGACTATTATTTTTATGCTAAAAAATATAGTCAAGCAATTGAAATTGTGCAGACTGCTAGCATTACATATGATTGTATAGAAAGTAAAATATTCCAAATGATGGAAGAGGGTTCTGTAAAGGACTACAAGGAAGTGATACAGGTGTTGGCAAAATCAAATAGAAATAATTCTTTAAATAAACTTGCACATGTATTATATGTTTTACACGAAAAAGATAACGATGACTTAACCAATATTTTATTGGACTACAATATTAAATATTTGTCAGATGACGAAACTTTTAGAATTGTTGTTGAATCAATTTTAGAAGCTGCACGAGATTGGAAAAATGATATAAATATCATATGTGGGCATTTGCTAAGAAGAATTCAAGTAGAGAAAAAGGATTATAATGAAAGAGAAAATGAATATTTGAAAATGCTCCTTAGAGTATGTGCGGTTATTGGACGACACATAATTAATGATTTTAATCTTGAGGAAAGTGAAAAGAGAATAATTCAAACTTTTTTTCAGACATATATTTTTCGTACTTTCGATTTTAGTAAAGCATATAGAACAATCGCATATTGTTTGTGTAATATGAAATGTATATCTATATCTTTGGGCGAAAAAGTATATGCAGATATGATTAAAGAAGCTTTGTTTAATTACTCGAATTTAGGTCAGTATTGTAAAACAATTTATCTTAGGTATTTGAAGAAAACAGGATATTTTGAAATAATAAAGGAATATTTCTCGGAATTGTATGGACAAGATGGAAGCAGACTGGTTACACACGATCAATATAAGGATATGTTCTTTCATTTTTATGATTTTGCTGTTGATGTTTTTCCTGAATTGTGCAGGGATATACGAGATAAGATGAAATGGAATGTGGTTGGTTATACAGGACATAAAGAATATGCTCTTGATGGTCCCAAAACTGTACTGGAAAAATTATTAAAAGAGAAACCGCAGTTATGGGAAACAGAAGGAGTAAAATTATACGCGTTGTCTAATGTTGCAGATATTGCATCGGGAAATAGAGTTGCCGGTGAAATTGAAAATATAATAAGCAGAGCAGCAATTAAAAGTGGTGTTGCGGATTATTGGAAATGGCACCATTATGATTCGGATATTACATATTCATTACATACTTTATATACTCAAATTTTTGATATAATATCAACAGTAAAGAGTGCAGGCGAATTGCTGGATGTTTGGCTATATTCATGTGGAATACAATCTTGGTATCGTCAAGATGATAGAATTGGAATAGAAAGCATATATTTTAAGTGTATCAAAAAGGCAAAAGAAATAGGGTATGATTCGTTCGAAGAAGATTGTTATCGATATACGCCGTCATACGTTGATATCTGCCTGCATAGAGGCGTAGTTGCTGAATTTGATAGGCGGTGGAAAAAAGAAATTGAAGAATCTATTGAAATGATTGATTTGCTTCCGGCATCAGAGTTGTTAGAATGTATCTTATATCAGAAGAGTGATTCTCATGTCTGGAAGAAGATAAATAGAGCTCTGGCGCGTTTGGATGAAGAAGGATTACTTACTGTCGAAACAGCAGACACTATTTTGGAGTCGGTAATTAATAAGATGTTTCAATATACTTGGGAGCATTATGGATGTACTGAAGTATTGGAACGGTTGTTAGCAATCTTAGGGGAGAATGCGTCATGGAGATTAGCTGAGAGTATTGTGTTGTATCTTAATGAAGACCATTATTATGCATCGACATCAAACATGTTCTTTATTTTAAAAAGGAATTATGACAAATTTGATTTACAAGATATGTTTTGTAAAGAAGTTGCATCTGAGTATGCATGGGTTAGTGGAAATGGACACATCAAGTTGCAATGTGAAAATAATGCAATTAATGAGTTTAATATGATACCAGATAATCTTCAAGAAGCACTATTTACGATTCTTCTTGAAAATCTTAGTTTTGGAAATATTCATCGAATGGAAATTGCGTTACCTGCAATATATAATATGTGTCAAAAATCTAAAGAGTTATTTTTAACTATTTTAAAAACATGGGATAGCTTGTCTGAACATGCAAAAGAGTCACTCATGCTGTGTGGTGTAAGATGGGCGAGAGAACAAACAGAAGGATTTGAAATTATTGTGCCGATGTTAGAAAAAATATATAAAAATAGCAATGTGCTTTCGATTAAATATATATTGCATACTGTGCTTAATCTTCATTATAAAAGTATAGGAAAAGAAGGGATAAATCTTTCTTTTGCTACGGAATCTGCAAATGATGCTGGATATCAAAATATTCTTTCGTATTTGCATAAAGGAGAAGTAGATAGTAGTACAAAGTTCTTTTTGCAATTATTGAATAATTTTGAAGATGTTGAAGATTTATACCGAAAAATGCCGTTATATAAAGAAGATTCTGAATGTGAATTTCCAGGTTATAATCGGGATGGAGACAGTATATGTTTTGCTGTTAATAAACGTAACATAAGCCATCAAATTCTTTATGGAGAAGAGCGCGGAAGGCGATGGGACTATATACCCGTGCATATAAAAAAACAATGGTTACTACAAATGGATGATGCATATTTAATGACGTCTATACCACAGATTTCGTATAATGCTTGTTGGGATGTGGAAGCTTCTTTGAAAAAATATAACAACGAACATAACAATAAAGAGATTGAAAAAATATGTGGTCATATATGCATGCATGAAATTCATTCAGACGAAGTTGTTATTGGAGCTGTTTTATGGTATCCGTTCAATCAGCGTGATGGTTTAATATATACCATGGTAAGTAAAGTTTTGACAAAAACGGAGATGTTTATAGATAAGCATATATTACCAGCTTTTATTAACTATTCGATGTTATATGATGAAGAATTCTATTTTGAATTATATGATGAATCTATATCGAAAGGCGGAATTTCCTTATTAAGAGAATGTGTAGGCACTGCATTATGGTATTATAATAATCCGATGTTGTGTCCGACAAATATATTGCGTAATGAATTAGAATTAATATCTGATCCTAAAAACCCGTTCAAATGGTACGATAATAAGGGAGATGTTGCGTTACGTTATGAAAGAATTGTAAATCCAACAAGAGAATTGATTCAGCAGTATTATATAAGACAACCTATTTTGAGTAGATGGATTTGCAAAAAAGAAATTTTAAACGATTGGTTAGAGGGCAATAAGTTGCACTTGAAATATGCAACTGAATTAAAACAGATGTAATAAAGGAGAAGTCAAAAATGTTTTGAAATATATGGATTTTCCATAGAAACCAAGCCTCTTTCATGGTATATTAACAGTATGCTATGGCAGAGGCTTCTCCGTTTTTAGGAGGAAATTTCTATGAAAACAGAAAGAAGAGATCACAGGAACCGACTTTTAAGAGAAGGGGAGAGCCAATGCAAAGATGGTAGATATCGTTACACATACTACGAAAACGGAAAGCAGAAAGCAATCTACAGCTGGAAACTGGAAGCAAAGGACAAACTTCCGGTAGGTAAAAAGGATTGTGTCGCGCTGCGAATACAGATTGAAAATCTGCAAAAAAAACAGTTACTGTACGGAAGATATTCCGAAAGCAGTTATACGGTCCTGGATTTAGTAGAACGTTATATCAGATATTTGCTGTAGATAAAGATGCTAAGATTGCAATTGTCAGTGCAGATAAGGATTATCGGTCAGTACTAGATTATTGGACTCCAAGATTATCCGTGCCGAATCAGCTGGTTCGTTGCAAGACACTTGCTAAGGCAATTAGCCATGTGAATGGAGAAGGTGCAAGAAAGACCCTTGTAAATGAGAGAATGAAGATTCTTGACCTGCAGACAGAGTATGGTAGGTATGAGGAACGTAAGAGGATTGTAAACGAGATTACAGTGTTGTTCGCCGGGACAGATTATGAAGCATTGATTTCACAAATAGTCGACATGGTTATTTCAACTGACAAACCTAAAATCTTATATCTTACTTCTTTGAAGTCTTTTGGTAAAAAGGATGGCACAGAAGTGTATAGAAAAATAAAAAATTCCGCTATAAGTGTTTAGGAGGTCAGATGATGAGAAACTATGTAAAGATTGAGAAGAAATCATTATTGTATAATTACTATGCTTACATTGATACCGAGGATCTTCTTGCAGACAGTATCTTTATTCAAGAGAAACTTAGAGTGTTCTTTGGTAAAACCGGAAGGAAGCAGGACAGCCAATATGTAGTTGTACTGTGTAAGGTTTGGAAGTGGGACGCAGAGAAGTTTGTTCGTGCAATGGAGATATTTTATAATAAACTGTTGCTGCTTGGACATGGAGAGAGTGTGAATTTCTTTGAAGAACTTGGTATGAGAGAGTAGCATGTTGTATGGAATGCCCCGGCTTCGGCTGGGGCAGTTCTAAGTAGAAGAATAAAGAAGACGATATAATATATTACAAGTAGAAAAAGCAACCAACAGTTGCTTGCAGGGCAAGTGCTAGTTGGTAGATTTTTCTTCACGATTTATTATACTTAAATTAATAAATCAAGGAGGTATTGAAAATGGTATTTTCAGAGCAATTAAGTAAACTAAGAAAAGAAGCGAATTTAACACAGGAAGATTTGGCTGAAAAATGTGATGTTTCAAGGCAGGCGGTTGCAAAGTGGGAAGGTGGAGAAAGTCTTCCGGATGTTTATAAAATATCACAAATAGCCAAGACATTTGAAGTGTCGTTGGAGGAGCTTATTTGGGGAAAGGACCGACAAGATAGTCAGATGAGTATTGCCAGAGATATTTATATGCAATTTATTGATAATATGGAAAGCTTTCAATATGATGCGTATTCATCTAGTATAGGATTGTTAAAAAAGTTGAAGACATCAATTAGGAAATCTAGAATTGTATTCAAGAAAGAAATAGTCGATGGATTGTTAGCACAATTGGATGATTTCGGGATATATTATGGTGATGTTTGGTGTAAAGATGAATATCAAAGCATTTTTGCAGATGTGGAAAGTAATGGCCATGAAGTGAAAAAGAAGATATACATGGATAAGATAATGCCACATAAAGTTGAGGCTGTGGAGAACTTGTTAGCCGACTATTTAGAATTGCCATAAGAAGTTTGAGTGTTATTATTCGTTGGTTATTGGTATAATCAAAGGGATGGACAAAACCCTTAGTAGTAGGAATTTCCGTTTTACTACTATTTCTACTACTAACAGGTAGTCACAACTTGCTAAATTATGCTATAATTTGCCTATCTAACAACCAAATAACAATTTAACCATAACCCCGGAATATCCTGCAAAACAGGGTATTTCCGGGCAAAAAGGAGCAAACAATTACTATGATAAAAGTACTTTTCATCTGCCACGGCACTCTTTGAAGAACTCTTTAAAAAGTCAGTAAAATCAATACTTGGAAGGTATTTGTGGGGAAGAAATAACCCGAAAATAACCCATAGATTTTTGTGTGAGTGTTACAAGATAAATAATTATAATTTAGGGATGTGACATGATGAGAATGAAGCTGTAAGAATTCTAATAGTGGAATCTTATAGCTTTTTTTATAAATAAAGTTGAAAGTAAAATCTTTACAATTTGGTATAGCGTGTTTTAAATGTAAAAAAGCAAGCATAGGGAGTGTAGCCACACTCCCGGCAAAATTCCTGACCCGGCGCACCTGCCGGGCCGGGGATTTTCTCTCTGGGGAAGCCCCACCCCTACACTCTTGCAATTTATAATTATTGTATTTATTTCAATTTTTCGTAATGATATAATAAAATAAAATGTAAGAAAGAGGGGTAAGTTATGCAGGAAATGACACATAGGCACACCCGCGAATTGGATATATTTTACAACGAGCATAGAGATGTCTGTACGAATTGTGGAAGAAAATTTCAAAGTGGTATGTGTGCGCATTTGGGATATGATACAGAAAGAAATCCTGTTGTTCTTTGTGATGATTGCGCATATTTGTTATCAGAAACCGTGATTCGTTATCATTGGGCGAAACTAGAATATGAAAAAGTTTCGCCAGAATCTAAACTTTGGCGTTACATGGATTTAAGCAAGTTCCTTTCAATGATTGGTAAAAAGTCACTATATTTTGCATCTGCGGAATCATTTGAAGATATATATGAGGGTGCAAAAGGCACATTGGAACGGAAAGAAAAATGGGACGCATTTTATCTTGATTTTTTTAGAGATGCAATTCAAACCGCGCCCGGCATGAAACCAGAAGACTTAACAGACGAATACATTGAGGAAAATACAACACGTTTGTTGTCCGAGTTGAACGCCAGTGGAAATGCCCGAAGAAAACATACATTTATAAGTTGTTGGCATTGTAACGAATCTGAATCAGAAGCAATGTGGAAATTGTACTCAACAAATGTGAACAATGCACTTGCAATTCAAACTACATATCAACAGTTGTATGAGGCTCTTGACAAAGACCCCACAATAGAAATTGGAAAAGTCAAATATATTGATTTTTCCAAAAGATTTTCTTCCGTAAATGGTTCGTTTTGGTATAAACGAAAAGCATTTGAACACGAGAGAGAAGTCCGCGCTATTACCACAAGTCATCAAGCACATAGCGGTATAGAAAAAGCAGTCGATCTTGACAAGCTAATTTCAGCAGTGTACATTTCTCCTTATGCGCCAAAATGGTTTGAGGATGTAGTGCGTGATGTAATGCAAAAATATGAATTGAATAAACCTGTATATTATTCAGAGATGTTAAAAACACCATTCTATTGATATTTCATATAAAAAGTTTCCTGCTTTTCTTGTTAGGGCAAGGCCCTGTTTTCTTTGTTCCGTTTTTCGTTGATCCGAAAAACGGAACAAAGAAAACCAATAAACCACCTGTTATGCAGGTGTGTTCCCAGATAGCTTTAGCTTCAAGCAAAAGAACTCCTATTAGATAATAAGTGTAGGTTCGCCAACCGCACGAAATTATATAAAGGAGGTTATCCTAATGGACAAAAATAGTTTAGCACATACGAAGTGGGAATGTAAGTACCATATTGTATTTGCGTCAAAGTATAGAAGAAAAGTTATTTATAAACAGATACGAGCAGATATCGGGCATATCTTAAGTGAACTATGTAAGAGAAAAGGGATTGAAATCATAGAAGCAGAAGCGTGTCCAGATCATATACATATGTTTGTAAGAATACCGCCGAAATATAGTGCATCTGAAATAATGGGATACTTAAAAGGAAAAAGTTCGCTAATGATATTTGAGAGACATGCCGATTTAAAGTACAAATACGGAAATCGACATTTTTGGTGTTGAGGTTATTATGTAGATGCAGTAGGTAAGAATGCAAAGAAAATTGAAGAGTATATTAGAAACCAATTACAAGAAGATTGGGAATACGATCAAATGTCACTAGGTGTACAGATAAACGTAATACAAATGTGATAGGCTTATAGTGGATATGATAAAATATCATTTTATATCAAGAAAGTCTTGAGATATATCAAAAAACATAGTATCATTATCAGTGTAAAATTGAATTAATGATAACGGCTAATATAGAAGGGAGAGAGAATATGGCTGTTGACTATACTAAGCTTTGGAAACTATTAATTGATAAAAAAATGAATAAGTCACAACTAAAGGAGGCGGCACATATTAGTACAAATGCGGTTGCAAAGTTAGGGAAAAACGAAAAAATATCGCTAGATACTTTGGAGAAGATATGCGTTGCTCTTGATTGCGAGATCGGCGATATTGTCGATTTCGTAAATGAAAACAAATAGTAATTATCGGAGGATTTGTTTATGGAACAGTACAATGTTTTAGATTTGTTCTGCGGATGTGGAGGAATGTCATGGGGGTTGGCAAAGAAAGGTTTTAATATCATTGCAGGTATCGATATTTGGGATATTGCTTTAAAAACATATCAGCATAATCATAAAAATGCAAAGGCTGTCAATCTAGATATTACAGATGCTTCCCCGCTCGAGGTTTTGAATAGTATTGGAGTTGATCCTTCTAGTATTGATGTGATTATTGGTGGGCCACCTTGTCAGGGGTTCTCGAAAAACACACCGGCATCATGGAGGTTTTTGGAAGATCCGCGCAATCAGTTATACAAGGCATATCTTAGATTTGTTCGTGAAATAGGACCTAAGGTAGTGATAATCGAAAATGTTGCCGAAATATATAATGCTTTTAATGGAGTTGTGCGAGAAGAAATTATTAGCACCTTAACGGAGTGGGGATACAAAGTTGAAGTAAAGATTATCAACATGTCTCACTATGGTGTTCCGCAGAAAAGAAGACGTTGTTTCTTCTTTGCATCCAAAAAAGGAACCCCTTCATTTCCAAAAGAAAGCGAAGAGGTTCTTGCTGGATGGGATGCGATATCTGACCTTCCTGTTGTGAATCAAGGAGAGGGATACGATGGTATGGATTATACAATAGCCCCACTAAATGACTATCAAAGACATATGAGAAGTGGTTCCGACAATTTATATAATCATGTTGCCAATGTTATGAAGCCAACTCAAACAGCAAGAATCGCATCAATCGGACCTGGACAGGGTCTCAAAGATATGCCACCTGAGCTACAAGTTAAAGGGGGCTACTCAGGAGCTTACGGAAGACTTGATTATACTTCAGTAGCTGCGACAATCACCCGTTGGGTTTTCCATATTGGGTCAGGAAGATTTGCACATCCAAGAGAAGTACGAGGTCTGACTATGAGAGAAGCTGCTCGAATTCAATCATTTTCTGATGATTTTCATTTCCTTGGAAGTCGAAACGAACAAGCTGGACAGATTGGTAATGCAGTTCCACCGTACTTTATGGAACAGCTTGCAGATAATATTATTGATGCTCTTCAAGGTAAGGGAGAAGAATATCAACAACTTGATCTTTTTTCAAGCGGACTGGTGTAATATTCACACGTTGAGTGCCGGATGGGAGTTTGAATCTTTCAAAAAATTGTTTTTGAGAAGGATACCAGCGATATACACACATGTTATCTGTACGTCTGTATCCTTTTAAACCGTTTTTGTTTGCATTCGTCCACTCCCAATAGAGATCTTCAGGAGCGTATTGAACAATATCTTCTTCAAAGACAGCATAATGTTTCTTATCTTCTGTTTTAAGGAGAACTAAAATGCGCTTATCTGTTACGTTTTGATCAGTGGCATCATTTTCCACTTTAAGTTGCCAGTGTTTTAAAAGAGCTGCACCGATTAGATTCGGATCACTATTTGAATCAAGTGGTTCGAAACCTAAATCTGCAGCTTTTTTATATACATCTGCGCGTTGGATTACTAGTTCGAATTCACATTCATCATAAAATGACCATTGGATACTTTTTACAGACCAGCCTATATGAGTTGTTTCATCTACAACATCGTAAAGTTTTTTAGAACGTATATTGTAAAAAGGATCAATCCCATCGATATTTTTTGCATGTTCCCAGATGGCTTCGACAATATAATCTTCAATATCATCGATATATGGAATAGCAATAGTTGTTTTTAATGCATCAGTAAAGCGTTTAAGCTCTGCATCTGTTAAGAAGTATTGCATTTATATATCCTCCTTCGTATCGAGAAATAATTTGTATGTCTCTATTTCTAATGCATCAGCAATTCTCTGAATGTTTTCTAAAGATATGCTTCGACGATAGCATTCAAGAGCGCTGATATATGTTCTATGCATACCGCATAATTCAGCAAATTTTTCTTGCGAATATCCTTTTTCTTTGCGGTATTTTTTCACATTGTCAGCAAAGACCTTAATAACATCCATGTTAAAACCTCCTTGTTTGTAAGATTAAAGGTTTGAATACAATAAGTCTACAGACAAAGAGTCACTACAAAGTGATTAAGCCAAAGGCAATCAACTGTAACTCAGCTGGTCGCTTTTGTTTTGCTCATTTGCAAAACGCTGATTGGTGCACAGATCAGAAAAAATCGAATATGACGAAAGCAAAGGTAGTTACCCTGGCTGAGTCAGATGAGAAGCCGATGAATGAAATGATCCGGCCAGAGCAGATCAGACGTTGGTTTTCGATGAGCAGGAGTAGAGAGGGATGCAATCCCTTTGTGTCAGAGGTGCAGGAAGTGGTGAACGTTCTGTTAGGGGCAAGGGACAAAGTCCTTGGCAGGTTAAGGGTGGCAGCCATTGTCCAGTTAAATGGAGCTTCGCCATTTAGTACTAGGTACTATTCGTAACGGCAATCCCCGAAATATTGCCCTCGCTTCGCTTAGATTCCTTCGGAAAAATTTCAAAGAAAGGAAAAAATGGCCTATGAGAGGAACAAGACACAACGGAAAATCAGGGAAAAATGGAGTTTATGATCCCAAGCATAATGACAGAAGATTTAATGTTGAGAACAGTGATCATATTCATCAAAAGGAAGTTTGGAAAAATATTTATTGGGATTATTTCTAAGGATATATGCAAGCACCACAATTAGAGAGGAATGTAGAACATCACTCGTTCAATGAAATTGAATTAGCCTTTTATGAAGATCACTTCGGTAATTATGTGAAAGCACAAAACGAAAGACATTTGAAAGCAAGACATCTAGATAGATGCAAGACGGTTGAAGATGTTCTGAAAAATAAAAAGACCTGTCCAGAAGAACCCTTTTTTGGTTAGGAACAATGGATAATCATGCTTCAGCAGATTTGCTTGTTAAGGTTTTTGAAGAATTTAAAGATGAGTTTGAAGGGAGATTTGGTAGCAATATTCAAATTCTGGATTGGTCCTTACACATGGATGAAGTTACTCCCTATATTTATGAAAGGCTCATTGCTGATATGATGATTTGGGCAAATGTTACAGAAGATGAACTCAAAGAGAAACAAGAAATTCAGACAACCTTTGGAGAGACCCTTTCATGGGATTATCTTTGCTATGTAAGAGAAAATCCTATTATATGGAAAATCTTAACGCACATTTTGTATGGTGAAAAAGATAATCTTACCGCTTATGGAACGATATTTGAATTTGTACAGAGAACTAATTCAATACTTTCTATCATGAAAAATGGAGAGCATTGGTTTCATACGGAAGAACAAATGAAATTTCTTGATGAGTGAATAAACAAATCTGCCAAATAAATATCAGTTTGTTGAACTGAAAAACACTGTAATAAAATTTGTAAAACAAAATATAAAATACCCTACTGAGTAGGTCGAACTAAATACTCCTATGATTTCAATTTTGAAGTCATAGGGGTATTTTTTGTGCAGAAAAATAAAAAATTTCCTTTTCCACCCTGTATTTTCCCCTCTGAACCTTTCGTTATATGAGAGCAAAAAAATAAAATTCATTTTTTATTTGTAAAAAGCCCTCTCTACGTTCTGATATATGAGGCACAAATTACATTTGCCTTAAAAGAATCGGGCCTGATTCAAGAACAAACAAAAAACGAAAAGGGAAAGGAGAAACTACATGAATAAAACAATCTTAATGGGAAGACTGACAAAAGATCCGGAGGTGAAATATTTCCAGAATGAAAACAGTACTGCAATGGCACGATACACGCTGGCAGTAGACAGACGATATCGAAAGGAAGGAAAGGCAGAAACGGATTTTATTTCTTGTGTCACCTTTGGGAAGAATGCTGAGTTTGCAGAAAAATATCTGAAAAAAGGTTCGAAGATTTTAGTAAGCGGACGCATTCAGACAGGAAGCTATGTGAATCAGGAGGGGAATAAAGTTTATGCCACCAACGTGATTGTAGAAGAACATTATTTCGCAGAAGGGAAGAAACTGTCAAGATCAGAAAAGAAAGAAGATACCGATCCAGATGGATTTATGCATCTTCCAGACGGAGAAGAACTTCCGTTTGAGTAAGAAAAACTCGGATGCTGAAAGCAGAAGAGCGCACTTATATACCTTAAAAGGTATGTGCGTCCTACGGAAGTAGCATCTTTCTGAAGGGAAATTCCGAAAGTGTTTGCGGATGATCCATCCGAAGAAGGGTTTCCCTTCCGGCAGAAATGCCTATCCCGTAACAGAGAAAAAGGAAGAATTGAAAAGGAGGAAAAATGATATGGCGAAGAAAAAAACATTTCAGGAATATACGAAGGAAGCACTTTATGAGATTGAAAAAACAGAAGCTGCATTGAAACAGGCAAAGCTTGAGAAGGAGCAGGCAGAGCACAGGATCCAGAGATCCTTGAATTATCTGGATACACAGAAAAAGAAAAAGCGAAAGGCACGAACCCATCTGTTGATTCAGAAAGGAGCAGTCATAGAAGCAATCTGTAAAGATACCAAATATCTGACAGAGGCGGAATTTTATCAGCTGATGGATGAACTTCTTCATGATCCCGCTTGTAAGTTTTGTGATGTCGTTCATGAAATGGTTCGTGGACGGGCGGAAACTGCAGAAGCAAAAGAACGAGAATTAGCAGAAGAGGAAGCACTGTTAAAGGCGATGCAACGAGGTGAACTGCCACAGGGAGATGAGTAAGATGGGATGTTATCACTTTCATCTGAATCAATTATCCAGAGGAAAAGGACAGTCTGCCATTGCCAGTGCTGCTTACCGAGCCGGTACAAAATTGGAATGTACGTATTATGGAGAAGTAAGTGATTATACGAGAAAAGGTGGTGTGGTATTAGCGGAGATCCATCTTCCCCAACAGGCTCCGGAGAGATTCAAAGACAGGGAGATACTTTGGAATGAGGTGGAATGGATCGAAGGAAATAAGAAAGCACAGCTGGCACACAGCTTTGATATTGCCTTGATGAATGAGTTTTCTATGGAAGAAAATATTGAGCTTGCAAGAAGATTCGTGGAAGAACAGTTAGTCGCAAGAGGGATGATCGCAGATCTCGCGATCCATGATCCGAAGAAGGCAAAGGATAAAATCCCCAATCCCCATATGCACATCATGGTTCCCATCCGTCCTTTACAGGAAGATGGTACCTGGGGACAAAAACAAAAAAAGATTCCAGTATTAACACCGGATGGACAGCCGGTTTTGAATCAGAAAGGACAGCCGGTATTTCGGGCGGTACATACAACGGATTGGAGTAGGAAAGAAACCTTGGAAGAATTGAGAAGTGCCTGGGCGAGGATGTGTAACGAACTGTATGAAGAAAAAGGACTTACAGAAAGAGTCGATGCCAGATCTTATGAGGAACGGGGGATTGATAAGATCCCGATGGTGCATGAAGGACCGAACGTACAGGCAATGGAAGCAAGAGGAATTTCAACTGCACTGGGAAGTTTAAACCGACTTATCCGTGCCTTGAATGATATGAAAGAACGGGCAAAGAATCTTCTTCAATGGTCGTTGTTTCGACAAAGCCAGTTGATGGAACGGATGCTGTTCTTACATCAGCCAACTTTAGCGGATTATCTAAGAAACTATTATGACAAGAGAAATGCAGTCGCAGAATCCTACGCTTATGGAACACAAAAGGCGAAGAATACAAATCTGAAACAATTTGCAGAGACGATCCGCTTTCTGGAAGAGCAGGATGTGAGAACCCCAGAACAGCTGACAGAGAAAATTCAGGAATTAGATACTCAGCTAAAAGAGGTAAGTCAGCGGTTGAATCAACAACTGTCTGCTTTGCGAAGTGTCAACAGCAATCTTTATGCAATGAAAGAGTATTTTGAAACAAGACCTGTTTATCTGGAATTAAAGAACAAATATTTTGGCAGGGAAAAATTCAAAGAGGAACATAAGAAGGAACTTAGCGGATATTATCGTTCGGAAAGAATCTTAAAAGAAAATCTAGACCCAAGTGGGAAGATTCCAGAAGGACAATGGAAACGAGAAGCCGCCAGTTTATCAGAAGAGATAGCTGCTTTACGAAAGGAAGATAAACGGATCCATGCGATGTTACGAAAGTATGAGGGAATCAAAAATCATGTGGAGGCTTTGATGGCAGAGGAGGACGAAGGAGCTTCTCTTCCAGAAACAAACAAGAGGGAGTATGTCACAGAAACAAAAGAGGCAGTGAGAACCATGAAACGAAAGAAGAAACATCATGGAATGGAATTATAGGAGGAATTTTAGAAGATGGAAGAATATACAAGAGAACAGATTCAAAGAGCAGATGATACCGATTTATATGTTTTTCTTTCTGGGAGAGGAGAACAGTTCAAACGATGTGGAAAAGAATACCGGTGGTTACGACATGACAGTGTGATGATTAACAAGAACGAATGGTATCGTTTTAGTCAGAATAAAGGCGGTCATGCCATTGATTTTATGAAAGAATTCTACGGTCTTTCTTTTGCAGAGGCAGTTAAAGAATTATTAGGAGAAGAGGGAGTTGGAGA
>ERZ791871.1784-NODE-1784-length-17046-cov-2.552057_pt1 | contig 17046 bp, 15 predicted proteins | sample MGYA00510280_ERZ791871 | MGnify/ENA primary metagenome ERZ791871 (study PRJEB30046, sample SAMN00792111) | human gut metagenome | study: EMG produced TPA metagenomics assembly of the A metagenome-wide association study of gut microbiota in type 2...
TGGTCACTGGGATCGCGGCTGGGAAGCCAAGCGAAAGCGCCGCCGTTGACTACTATTTGACCACTGTTTCCCCGCAACCGCAAATCCCCTGCAAGTGAATATGCGCCCGTAGCTCAGTTGGATAGAGTGACAGACTCCGACTCTGTAGGCCACTGGTTCGAATCCAGCCGGGCGTACCAACAAAAGGCACTTGCTTTTGCAAGTGCCTTTTGTTTTCATTTAGGCAAAGGAGGGATTGTCATGGCGCTCGAGAATAAACTGGGACTCACATCCTCTGCCGACCTTGCCCGCGAGGAGGAACGGATCAGCAAAAAGAAAGCGGTTTCGCTGTTTGAGAAGGGCCTGCTGGATCAGCTGGAGGCGGGGACTTTTTCCTCTCTGCAATTTATTCACAAGTATCTCTTTGAAGACATCTATGACTTTGCCGGCGAGCTCCGTACCGTCAACATCGCCAAGGGCAATTTCCGGTTTGCTCCGGTGATGTACCTGGAAGCGGCCCTCTCCAATATTGAAAAGATGCCGCAGTCCACCTTTGATGAGATCATCGAGAAGTATGTGGAGATGAACATCGCCCACCCCTTCCGGGAAGGCAACGGGCGCAGCACCCGCATCTGGCTGGATCTGCTGCTGAAAGCAGAGCTTCATCAGGTGGTCGACTGGAGCCGCGTGGATAAAGAGGATTATCTGCTGGCCATGGAACGCAGCCCGATTCGGGATACGGAGATCAAGCATATCCTGAAAAACGCGCTTACGGACGAGATCGACAGCCGGGATGTCTATAGGAAAGGCATTGACCACAGCTACTACTATGAGGGCTATACGGCCTTCAAGGCTGAGGAACTGTGAACATCTCATGTTACAGCAAAAAAAGAGGCAGGAACCGATTCGGTTCCTGCCTCTTAATCATTCCGACAACAGTTTTCTTCATGTGGGCGGTGCAATGACATCCGGCGTTCCTTTCCGTACTGATGAAACCAGCCGGAAGGGTTTCCCACGGTTGCTACGGCGGCCGCTGATCTGATCGTCCGAGTATAGAGCGCCTACGGTAAATCAAAGAAAACAGCATTGCGGAATCATGGCCTTCCCCATATTTGGAGATAGAATTGGATTGTAGATTGTTTCATTCCGTGTTACACTGCATTGGAAGGTTTTTGAGATTGCGTTTGCCGGACGGGAGTGAGAAAGTCACGATGTTTCATCAGATTCGATATTTTCAAGCCGTTGTGCGCAACAACAGTTTTTCAGAGGCAGCGGAAGAATGTCACATTTCCCAGTCCGCCATCTCCCAGCAGATCAAGGCACTGGAACAGGAGCTGGGCTTTTCTTTGCTGGAACGGCATAATCGGAAATTTGTGCTGACCCCTGCGGGAGAGCATTTTTACAAAAAGAGCCTGATACTACTTGCGGATTATGAGCAGATGTGCAGTGAGGCCGCTAAGATTGCCCGCGGAGAGGAAGCAATTCTAAAAATCGGATACCTGCGCAGCCATCAAAGCCCGGAGGTCCATCAGGCGCTGGAGGAGTTTTCAGAAAAGTATCCTCGGGTCGACATCCAGCTGCTGTACGGAAACCATGAGGAATTGTTCGACCTGCTGCGCACCGGCCGTGCGGACCTGGTACTCAATGATCAGCGCCGCGCTTTTTCCGATGAATATGTCAATTTGATTTTGGCAACCAACAATATGTATATTGAGTTGGCGGCCCGGAACCCTGTGGCGGAACTTCCCTCTGTTACCGTACAGGAACTCAAAAACATTCCCTGTATTCTGGTGGCCTCCAAAGAACAGCAAGCCACTGAAAAAGAGTTCTACCAGACGATTATCGGGATTCAAAGTGAGATCCTCTATGCGGAAAATCTGGAGGAAGCACGCATGAAGGTCGTCAGCGGACAGGGATTTTTACCTGTGGAAGGCAGCGGTCCGGCTGCGACCTTTGGCACTTCTATCCGCCGCGTTTCCCTCTGTCGCGGAGAGGAGCAGATTACCCGCAACTACTGCCTGTTCTGGAAAAAGGACAACTCCGGCTACTATGTGGAGGAATTTGCCGAAATTTTGAAAAGCAAGTTTGAATAGCATCTTGGTTGCTGGATGGCTGCCCTCGCTTTGCGGGGGCAGTTTTTTCATATAAGTTAAACTTATCAAATGCGGCGAAAACTCAAATTGATGGGATTTACGGGGATTTTTATAATAGAAGCAGACCACCTAAAAGGAGAACCTGCGATGAAAGTCCTGATTGTCAGTTCCAGCCCCCGGAAAGGCGGCAATTCCGATGTGCTCTGCGGCCAGTTTGCCAAAGGCGCGGCGGAGGCTGGACATGAGGTAGAAAAAGTGAATCTGCGGGAAAAGAAGTTGTCTCCCTGCCGGGCCTGCTACGCCTGTATGGAGAACCACATCTGCGCTATCAACGATGATATGGCGGAGATTTTCTCCAAGCTGGTGGCTGCCGATGTCATTGTGCTGGCATCGCCAGTATACTTTTATTCCATGTGCAGCCAGATGAAGATACTGATCGACCGCTGCCTGGTCAATCACAAGGCAATTGCAAACAAGCAGTTTTACTTTATCATCACAGCCGCCGATCCCCAGCACGAAGCCGGGGATGAGACGCTGGCGGCATTCCGAGGCTTTCTGCGCTGCCTGCCGGATGCGCACGAAGCCGGTGTGATCTACGGCACCGGCACCTGGGACAAGGGGGATGTCTATCAGCACCCGGCCTATACCCAGGCTTATGAGATGGGGAAACAGATATAAGGAGGAACACAGTATGGAACACATCAAAAAGAATTTTGGTTTTGGATGTATGCGCCTGCCCATGAAAGACGGCGAGGTGGATATTGAGCAGACCTGCCAGATGATGGACGCCTTTTTGGAAAACGGCTTCAACTATTTTGATACGGCCCATGGCTATCTGAACGGCAAGAGCGAGGGCGCTTTGAAAACCTGCCTGACCAGCCGTTATCCCCGTGACCGGTACATCCTCACGGATAAGCTCACCAACTTTTTCTTCAAAAAACAGGAGGACATCCGTCCTCTGTTTCAGAGCCAGCTGGAAGCCTGCGGCGTGAACTATTTTGACTTCTATCTGATGCACGCCCAGGGAGCAGACAATTTCGCCTATTTCAAGAAATGCAGGGCCTATGAGACGGCGCTGGAGCTGAAGGAAGAGGGCAAAATCCGGCACTTCGGGATCTCTTTCCATGACCGGGCGGAGGTGCTGGAGCAGATCTTGACCGAGTATCCCCAGGTGGAAGTGGTACAGATCCAGTTCAACTATCTGGACTATGAAGATCCCGCCGTGGAGAGCCGGAAATGCTATGAGGTCTGCCGCAAATACGGCAAGCCGGTCATTGTTATGGAGCCGGTGAAAGGCGGCACTCTGGCAAACTTACCAGAAAGGGCCAAGGCGGTTTTGGATCAGCTGGGCGGCGGTTCCGCTGCAAGCTACGCCATCCGCTATGCCGCCGGGTTTGAGGGCATGATGATGGTGCTCTCCGGCATGAGCAGCATGGAGCAGATGGAGGAAAACATCCGCTTTATGAAGGACTTCCGTCCGCTGGACGAGAAGGAACTGAAGGCTATTGATCAGGTACGGGAAATCTACCACTCCATGAATTTGATTCCCTGTACCGCCTGCCGCTACTGCGTGGCCGGATGTCCCAAGCACATTTCCATCCCCGACCTGCTGGCGGTGATGAACACGAAGCAGATCCATCACGACTGGAACGCCGATTATTACTACAATGTGGTTCACACCGGCGGCGGAAAAGGCAAGGCGTCCGACTGCATCCAGTGCGGAAAATGTGAAAAGGCTTGTCCCCAGCACCTGCCCATCCGGAAACTGTTGGTGGATGTGGCGAAGGAATTTGAAAAGTAAGGAGAATCCCACATGGCAAAACTGGTTGTGTTTTATTCCCGGGCCGATGAGAATTACTTCGGCGGTCAATACCGCTTTGTTGAGGTCGGCAATACGGAAAAGGTGGCGCGCATGATCGGAGAGGCAACGGGGGCGGAGCTGTTCAAAATCCAGCAGAAAGCGCCCTATGCCGCCGATTACCAGACCTGCATCCAACAGGCCAAGGTGGACCAGCGGGCAAAGGCCCGTCCGGAACTGGTAGAAATGCCGGAGAACTTGGATGGCTATGATGAGATTTACCTGGGATACCCCAACTACTGGGGCGATCTGCCCATGGCAGTCTATACCTTCCTGGAGGCCTTTGACTGGACCGGTAAAATCATTCACCCCTTCTGCACCCACGAGGGCAGCGGTCTGAGCGGGACAGAGCGGAATATCGCCCGCACCTCCACGGTCAGCGGTGCTGTCGTCACCTGATATGCCCGCACCTGCCAGGGAGCCGATGTGAAGGCCGGGCTGGCGATTTGCGGCTCCGATGTGGACCGCAGTAAAAACCTTGTGCTTCGTTGGCTGAATCCATAAAAACCAGCAGGCAAACAGGAAGGATCAAATGCAAAATGAGCAAAAAAATGTTGATCGTATTCTACTCTTGGTCAAACGGCAATACAGAGCGAGTTGCCAAGATGCTCCAAAAGGCTACCGGGGCGGACATGGTGCAGATCGAGACGGTCATTCCCTATACCGGCAGCTATGATGATGTGGTACAGCAAGGCCAGGAGGAAGTCCAACGCGGTTACGAGCCGGAGATCAAGCCGCTGGATGTTGATATTCGGAACTATGATGTGATTGCCGTTGGCACGCCCACCTGGTGGTATACCATGGCTCCCGCAGTCCTTACATTTCTGCACCAGCAGGACTGGAACGGAAAAATCGTGGTGCCGTTTCAAACCCACGGCGGCTGGCCGGGTCATGTGCAGGAGGACATTGCTGCCGCTTGCCATGGTGCCAAGGTTACTTGCAATATGCAGGTGAAATTTGACTCAAACGGCGGAGACCACCTGGAAATACCGGAAACGGAAGTCGAGGCGTGGGCGCAGAACGTACAAGCCCTTCTCTAAAAAAAGAAAAAAATCAGTCAGGAAAAGGAGACTGCTATGAAAAATGTAATGATTTTGACCGGTGGGGGGCAGATTGGTATGGCCATTGCCCGCCGGATGGGACATGGCATGAAAATCGTGATCGGCGACAAAAAGCCTGAGAATGCTCAGGCCATTGCTAAGACCATGAATGATGCCGGTTTTGATGTGGTGCCGATGGAGATGGATCTTTCCGGCCGGACGTCGATTCAGAACATCATCGCCGAGGCACAGAAGTACGGTGACATCACCATGCTGGTGAACGCCGCCGACGTCTCCCCCAGCCAGGCTCCTATCGAGGCAATTCTAAGGGTTGACCTGTATGGGACTGCCGTTCTGCTGGAGGAGGTTGGCAAGGTGATTGCCCCCGGCGGCGTGGGTGTGACCATTTCCAGTCAGTCCGGCCATCGGATGAAGCAGCTTACCCCGGAGGAAGATGAGCAGTTGGCCTGCACCCCCACTGAGGAACTTCTGAAATTACCGCTGCTTCAGCCGGAGAATATCCGGGATACACTGCACGCTTACCAGCTGGCCAAGCGGTGCAATGAAAAGCGTGTCATGGCGGAGTCAGTTAAGTGGGGCGCAAAGGGTGCCCGCATCAATTCAATCTCTCCGGGGATCATTGTCACCCCCTTGGCTATTGACGAGTTCAACGGCCCCCGGGGAGACTTCTACAAGAATATGTTTGCCAAGTGCCCTGCCGGACGCCCAGGTACGGCGGATGAGGTGGCCAATGTGGCGGAACTGCTGATGAGCGGAAAAGGCGCTTTCATCACCGGTGCTGATTTTCTCGTCGACGGCGGCGCGACTGCTTCTTATTTCTACGGACCTTTAAACCCAAAAGCGGTTTAATTTATGTTTGCGGATGCTGACAGTTCCAAAAGAATCCGTTGCGTTTGTGCGTGACCAGTGTTTCTCCATGCCGCCAACCTGGTTGCAAAGCCAGCGGAGCGGCAATGCGGGTGCACGAAAGACGATTGGTTGCGGCTCTCACTCCCTTTAAATCTCCAGCCCCTCCTGGAGCACCCTGCTGGCCGCCTGCTTGTTCTTGTCAAAGGCATGAGTATAAATATCCAGCGTGGTGGATGGCTGGCTATGGCCCAGGAGGCCGGCCACCGTGGCCACGTCTGTGCCGTTTGCGATGAGTAGGCTGGCGTTGGTGTGCCGCAGGGAGTGGACGTTCAGATACTCCGGCAGGCCGTGTTTTTTCAGGATCAGCTTGAACCGCCAAGTGAAAGTGGAGGGCGTCATGGGAAGGCGGCAGCCCTTGCGGCGGAACAGGAAGTCATCGTCCTCCAGCTCTCTGCCATCGTAGGTTTCCGTCTCCCATGCACACTCCCGGCGGTATTCTCTCAGCAGAGACTCCATCTCCAGAGAGAAGTAGACATACCGGTCCCCAGAGACAGTTTTGGGAGCCTTGGTGAAGATCTCCTCGTCCGTCACCTTCACCGCATTCCGGCGGATGTGGATGGAGCGCTGCTCCCAGTCAATGTCGCCCCATTGCAGGGCGCAGCACTCACCACGGCGCATGCCCGTGGCGATCACCAGCTTGAAGTAGGTCTCATACTTGATGCTCTCGTCCTCCAGGGCGGAGATGATCTTTCCCACAGTCTCCGCGTCAGCGATTTTCTTCTCTGACTTTCGTCCCGCATAGCGGTAAGTGCGCCAGGCGGGGTTATGACGCAGAAAGCCACCCTCCACGGCATCGGAGAGGATGCTGCACAGTGTAGCGTGCACGCCCTCAACGGTGTACTCGGAGAGTGACTTTTTGGTTTCCGTGCTGACGGTCTCACGGAGCTGGGCGTAAAAGGTGCGGAAGTGCTCTGGCCGCAGTTCCGTGAGCTTGTAGTGGCCCAGGGCAGGGAGGATACGGACAATGTCCTGTTGGTCCCGGCGGATGGTGGACTTGGCCAGTTTGCCGGGGGCGATCTCCCGCAGCCACAGATCGATGTAGGCGGCCAGAGTGATGGGCTTTGTGGTTTCCTCCGGAGTATCCCGGCAGGATCGCTCGAAGAGCACCGCTTGCGCCTGGAGCCATTTCTCTCGCTGTTTTGGTGTCAGTTCCTGGGGTGGATGAACGGTTTTCTGTCGGGGTTTGATGCGTGTTCCCTTGTAGTCATAGCCCATGGAGACCACGATGAGATAGCTGTTACCCCGTTTTCGGATGCTTGCCATATGGTGTTGACCTCTCTTTCTTTGGCCTCATTCCAGCTGAGGCCTGTTTGGCAAACACAACATACCGAAAGCGACTGCCAAAAGCCATCATAAATTTTTGCAAACACCATTTTTCTACGAAACCGACAATCACGCACCCCGCTGCTTTGCCATACACGCTGTAGCCAGGTTGAAAATGGGACTGCCGTCAGGGCGGAGCACCGTGAGCATGGTGTCAGCCGCCTGTTCCTTTTGCGCCTGCTGGGGGTGGCAGTAGGTGCGCTCCAGAAAGCCTGTGTCGCCGTGGCCTACCAGATCGGCGACGGTCTGCTTGTCTACACCGCAGTGGAGCAGCGCGGTCACGAAGTAGTGGCGCAGGGTGTGAAGGTGGTATTCCCTGGGGAAGCCGATAGACTCGTAGATCTTCCGCAGACGCTTGGTGAAGGTGTCGGGGTGGATGAGCTGCCCGTGTTCATCGGTGAAGAGATAGGGACTGAGCTTGCGGTGGGCCCGCTCGGCCTCCATCTTTTTGCGGTGGCGGTAGCTGCGGATGATCCCACACAGCTCGCCGGAGAGATAGATCTCCCGGCTGCGGCCATTTTTGGTGGAGCCTTCCACGATGCCCTTGCTGGCTACATTGCTGCGGGAGCGGCTGATGGTGAGAAGCAGGGACTCTTTTCCGAAGGTGAAGTCGGACCATTGCAGGGCGCACAGCTCACCCCGCCGGCAGCCGGTGTACAGGGAGAGCAGATAGAACAGCCGGTAGTGCCGGGGCTCCCGCGCCAGGGTGTCCAAGAGCTTTTGCACCTCGGCCTGGGACGGGACGCGCTGGATGGACCGCTGGGTCTGGGGCAGCGCCACCATGCGGGCAGGATTCTTTTCCAGGATCTCATTCCGCTTGGCATCGCTGAGGACGGCGGACACTACCGTCAGATACTTCTGGACGGTTGTCTCCTGGACGGGCTTCCCGTGACAGGTCCGCTTCCGCAGTTCCGCCAGCAGATTCTCCATGTGGATGGGCCGCAGGCGGCAGAGGGGGATGGCACCGATGTAGGGGAACACCACCTCCGGCATCCGGCGGTAGGAGGCCAGTGTGCTGGGGGCATACCGGGACTGCCGGTCCAGCCACCGGCGGGCGTATTCCTCAAAGCGCATACTGCTGTCCTCGCAGAAACCGTTTTTCACCAGCCGTTCAAATTCTTCTGCCTCGTGCGCTACATACTGGGGGACCTGATGTTTGCGGACGGTGTCCGGCACGGTGATGGTCTTGGCCCGGCTGATTTTTCTTCCGTCAGGCCGGTATCCGTTGCTGACGGTAATTTTATATTTTCGCGTTTGAAGCTGCTTGATACTTGCCATAGCTGAGTCTGATTCCTTTCTTCCAATTTTCCGAGCGGGGTGTCACCCCAGTGTCTGTTTCATCTGCGGTTCGTCCGGCTTGGGCGGATCCTTCCGGAGCTGCCGGGCTGCTGCGCCGGCGGCTCCGGCGGCCAGACCGATGACGGCGCCCAGGTTCTGGGCGGCCTCCCGGGCCTCCATCTGCCGGCGGCGCTCCTCCGGGTCATCGCCTTCCTCCTCCAGCAGACTCATCCCCGCAGCCACAGATGCCGCACCAATTCCCACAGCACCAGGATGATGGTGGGGGCGTACATCTTCCAGCCGATCGACCTGGCGGACTCCCGCAGCGTATCTTCTGCTCTGGACAGACGCGAGGAGTATGCTTCGCTGATCTTCCCAGCCTGCGACTGGAATTCCTTCAGCAGTTTCTCGCTCTCCCGCCGGCTGGCGGCGCGGGTCCCCTGCATTTCTTCCTGCATCCACCGCAGATTCTCTCTGCTGGTTTCCAGCAGTTCCTGCACCGTCTGTCGGATCTGCTGCACTGCTTCGGTGTGTGCCGCCGTGAGATTGCCGGCTTGTCCTGCCAGCAGTGTGTTCATCTCCTGAGTTGTGGGGAGACGCTCCAGTGTCTCCTGGGCCTTGAGGATGGAGTTCCCCGTCAACTCCATGGCCTGGGTCAGACCCATCCAGTTGGCTTCCGTCAGTGTAACGGCTTTTTGTATATTGGATGCCTTGTTCAAATTCGCCTGGAGCGCACTTTGCTGCATGGCCAGCAGCTCGTCCATGGGCGAAGCGTGTTTCTCGAATGCGGAACTCATCTTCCATCGCTCCTTTCAGATATTTCATATCGTGTAGCTTGCAGTCCCGGCAGCGGTAGCCGTCGGGGGTGGTGTAGGTGATGCTCTTGCGGCTCTCCGACCAGCGGACCGTGTAGCCCTCGCTCTCCATCAGTTCCAGAAACTGCTCCCGGGAGACGGCGTACTTCATGGCCTCATTGATCTGCATGGCAAGCCGCACCTTCCAGCTCTGTCCTCTGGCTGCGATTTTGTACTCCGCCTGGGTGGGACGGGCGACCGTCTGCTGACGCTTTGGCTGGCAGACGGACAGACCGTACCGCATGCAGAGCGTGTCTGAGACTTGACGGAGCTGCGTCAGGTCTGCCTTTTCAAAGTGGAGCTTCCTGCCGGTCTGGAAGCTGACGGAGTTGACGATGAAGTGGGAGTGGATGTGCTCGCGGTCCGTGTGGGTGGCCACAATGACCTCGTAGTCCTTCCACTGCTGTGCCAGCTCCAGTGCGATCCGGTGCGCCAGCTCCGGCGTGACCGGTTCCTCCGGATGGAAGGACTGGACGAAGTGATAGTACATGCGGCCGTCATCTTTTCCGTATTGCAGCTTGGTGCTGATGAACTCGGTGCAGCAGGAGTCTGCCCGACAGTTCACGCCGGTCACCAGATGGCGGTCCTGATCGGCGGTCTTTTCCTCCTTCATCACGTATTGGAGCACCGCGCGCATGCCGCCGCGGGTCTGACCACGGGGACGGTTGACAGCTGTGACGATGGCCATGGGTCACACCGTCCTCTCCAGCAGCGTCTTGAGAGATCGCTGGATGTCGGCATAGAGGGCACAGGCCTCCTGAACATTCACGGCGGTGATTCGTCCCATGTTGGCCAGGGTGGTGAGCTGGTTGAGGTTGTTGCCCTGGGCCTTCAGGGCTTTTGTGAATTCAGTCAGCGCGTCGATCCGGATGATCTCCTTGCCGACAGCGCAGTCGGTCAGGTATTTAGTAAGGCTTACACCGCACGCTTCCGCCTTGCGGTGGATGCGCTGAGAGTCCGCCTCGGTCACGTAAAACGTCAGAGGAACGGATTTCGTTCGGTTGGGTTTCTTGTTCACAGGGTTACCTCCTGTCTCAAATCGTTTCGCCCCCCTGGAAGTTGCGCCGCCGGAGGCGGTTTTTCGTATTTCCGCAAAAGTGTACGCAACTTGGAGTGGGTGCAGGGCTTCTGCCCGCAAAGAAATGCCGAAGGCTGTACGCGGCCGCCTGTGGGCGGGCGTGAACAGCCAAAGGCGATGCTTGCTCTCCGCCGAATCTCCTGCTGTTATGCAGCGGACGGCGGAGACCCGCATCCCCGTCACTTTCCTCGTTTCCCGGCGGTTTGAGGGCCAATGGCGGCCTTTCCGCTGGGGACAGGGGACGGAGCCCCATCAGGCGGGAGAGCCCTGCAAAGGGGCTGCGGCGGCCTCCACAGGGTCGATGGGGACGCTCTTTGCGGCAGTGGGATCATCGACACCATCGGCCCTCCGCAGGCAGATGAGCCGCTCTCCGTTGCTCTTGCGAAAGGACACGGTAATGCCGCTGCGCCTTAGGGCGTCGACGCTTTTTCGGATTTGGTGAGAGAAACTGTTGGGCGTTAGACCCTCCACACCGGCAGGGTCGATCTTTTTCAGAAGCACCTTGGCAGGGGCGCAGATCTCAGTCTCCTCCTGCAGCAGCGTGGAGAGAAGTGCCAGGATGCGTCCATGCGATTCTCCCGCCTGTTCACAGTCGTCCGCCAGCAGATTCCAGATGTGGGTCTCCCCGCTGAACTCCAGAGACAGTTCCCGGTAGGCAATGTCTCTGCCCGTGCAGTAGAGGGTGGCGGTGTTCTCCCGCCGCTTGCTCTTACGGAGCACGAAGTTGGAATCCGTGGCGCCGCTGAGACCTGTGGTGCCGGAGATCATGTTCATAGGGTCGTCGTCACCCAGCTTGCGCAGGTGATGGATCAGCAGCACGGCAATGCGGTGCCGGTCCGCCAGCCCTTTGAGCGCACCGATGTCCCAGTAGTCGTTGGCGTAGGAACTCACATCATTGTTCATGGTGCGGATGCGCTGCAGAGTGTCGATGACTACTTGACTAATATCGAAGAAAGTCCCGGAGGCATTGCGCTGCAATGCCTCCGGGACTTTGCTATCATTTTTGCAAATCTGGCTAAAACCAACAGAAGTTTGCATCAAGGGGATGAACAGAGCCGGAGATTTTTCCTGCCGGCCCTGTTCTGGCTTACTTGTATTTTGCGTATGGCCTTGCGGATTGTGACGCATACCACGCCCTACGTTCCGACTTCGGCCAGACTGCGTTACGAATTCAGCAGTTCCTGGGCAATGGGATCGTTGGCATCCATCACTACCACCCGGCGGTTTTTGGCTCCCTCGCTCTCTACGAACTTGCCGTTGGCGTCCCGGTCCTGGCCCCGGACGAAGGGGTCAGCTTCAAAACCCAGACCGATGGTCAGCAGCTGATCCTCCGGCACACCGAAGGCACTGACCAGCAGTCCTTTCACTGCCGCGGCCCGGCGGTTGGACAGATCTACACGGGCCTGCTGACTGCCGTCGGTAGCCGTGGTGCCCGCCAACAGGATTTTGTGATCAGGATGGGCCAGAATCACCTCAGCTACCGGCTTCAGAGCCTCCTTGGCGGCTTCTTCGTTGATGAAAGCGTCGCTCTCTGCCTTAAACATCACCTGGGTGGAGTTGAGCTCAAAGGGCGTTTCAAAAACCAGGGGCTCCTGTTCCACAGTGGCCGCTCCAGACGGCTCCTCCGGACCATGGATCTTGAGTGTGTACTGAATGCTGTCTCCCTTGTCCGCCCAAATATAAATGTAATAGGTGGTGTTGGGCGGCAGTTCCAGGCTGAGCGTGGCCGCCTTTCCGTCCTGCGCTGCCTGCAGCGGAGCGCCATAGGGGTTGTGCATGGTACTTCCGTATGCATCATAGACCCGCAGATCGAGGTTCCCCGTTCCGGGCGTCATGTTGACGGTAGTGATCTCATAGGTGGCGTTTTCCACCGAGTTGGTGGTAAAGGCGAACCACTGGCCCAGGTCGTTGCTCACTTTGCCGGAAAGTTGGGTCTCCAGGGGGATCATGCCGCCGTCATCCTGGTTGGTGCCGGCGGAGACCTCCTGTCCGGCCACGGCTCCCACAGCCTCGGATACACTTCCGGCGGTGGAGTATCCGGTTTTCTGCTCTTCCGGATCCCGAATAATCAGGGAGTATTCGATGCTGTCTTCCTTCTCCGACCAGATATAGATGTAATAGGTCGTATCGGGGGGCAGCTCCAGGCTGAGGGTGGACGCCCGCCCCACCTGCGCCGCCTGCAGCGGAGAACCATAGGGGTCATGGATCGTTTTCCCATATGCGTCATAGACCCGCAGGTCAAGGTTTCCAGTGCCCAGGGTCTTATTGACTGCCGTGATCTTGTACGTCGCATTTTCTGCCGAACCGGTGGTGAAAGCGTACCAAAGGCCGCCTTCCTGTGTGGCTTTTCCAGTCAGCCGGGTGTTCAGAGGCAGCAGGACTGCGTCGTTTTGGTTGGTCCCGCCCCGGAGCGTTTCGCCCTGTTCTGCCGTTTCTTCCAAGCCGTCTGACACCACGGTCAGCGAGCCGTTGTCCGGCTTCTTGGCAGAGTCAGATTCCTCAGCCTGAACGGTTTCTTCCTGAGATGGTTCATCCGATGCATTGTTCCCGCCGCAGCCGGTCAGCGTAAAGACGAGCATCAATGCAAGAATCCATGCAGCTGTCTGTTTCATCATCATTTCCCCCTTCCTGTTCATCTCTGGTAAGCCGGGCCATCCGGCGCCTGGATGTTCAGGGTGTATTCGATCGTATCTCCCTTGTCGGCCCAGATACGAATGTAATAGGTGGTTTCAGGCGGCAGGTCCAGACTGAGCGTGGACGCCTGGCCCTTCTGCGCCGCCTGCAGCGGAGCGCCGTAGGGATCGTGGAGCGTGTCCCCGTATACGTCATAGACCCGCAGATCGAGGTCACCTGTGCCCCTGGTCATATTGACCGTAGTCAGCTCGTAGGTGGCATTCTCCGCGGAATTGGTGGAGAAAGCATACCACTGTGCCTTATCCTGGCTCACTTTGCCCTCCAGCTTGGCGTTCAAGGGGATGAGCTGGGCGTCGTCCTGATTGGTAGCGGCTGGAATTTCCAGGCCGTCTGCCGGTTCCGGTCCGGGCTGCGCCGTGTTATTCTCCGGAAGCTGCCCCTCCGGACTTCGAACAGTAAGGACGTAGTCAATGACATCACCCTTGTCAGCCCAGATTTTGATATAATAAATGGTTTCGGGCGGCAGGTCCAGGCTGAGTGTGGCCGCTTTTCCGCTCTGTGCTGCCTTTAATGGGGAGCCATAGGGGTCATGGATCGTCTCGCCAGACTCGTCATAGACCCGCAGGCACAGATCGCTGGTCTCCGGTGTCTGATTGACGGCCGTAATCTTGTAGGTGGCGTTCTCTGTTGTATCCGTGGTAAATGCGTACCACTGGCTCTCATCCTGGGCGGTTTTGCCCGCCAGCTTGGCGTCCAGCGGCACAGCTTCCGCACTCTCCTGATCAACCCCTCCCTGGAGTGCGATGGGCTGCAGGTTCTTGTTGGAGGCATCATCGTCCTCTTGACTGCTGTTGCCCTGCGATTGCGCTGACTGGAGCTCTCCCTCCTCTGCACCCCCGCCGCAGGCGGCCAGGGCGAGCAGCAGACAGGCGGTCAATAAAAATAGGGCCAGCTTTCTGATCATGAAAATCATCTTCCTTTCCTAATGCATAGAATCTTTTTGTGATCTTGAGGCCATCTCACTTTCTTCCAGCATGCAGATTTCCAGGCTCAAATAGTGCCCCCATCCGGCGGTGGAAAGAAGGTCGAGCTTTCTACGTGCAGCGAATCGGCCAGGTCGATCCAAAATATCTCCTCCCCGTTGTCGGGCCGCGGTGGGGGCGGACTGTTCGGCCTTCTTTGTGCCTCTGCCTGTTCCTCCAGATGGCTATACAGCGCTTCGTAATCCTCCTTCAGGGTGTCGTATTCCTTTCAGGGCACATTGCTTACGCCTTGGGTGGACAGCAGCATGGCCGCCGTCAACCGACTTGGGGGCAAAGCGGATGTTTGCCTCGCTTTGTATGTTCCACTCTATCCATGTTTCTTTTGACAAAGCAGCTTTTCATCAGCGTCACTGCGCGCTCTTATCCCACCACATGGACATCTCCTGTGGCGGGCTGCCCCACCGGCATGGAGGAATCGCTGGGCCAGTATGTATTGCTGGGGTCAATGCTGAAGGTCAGATGCTGCCCGTCGCATTGCTCCAGGCCCTTTGCATAGGCAACCGAAATCAGCCGCACCATGCCGCTTCTTGGAGAACCCACCGGGTCACCCGATTGCAGTTCCATCTCCTGCGGTGTATCCAGCACGATCAGGCGGAAGGTCTGGCTGGTGTCCGTCCAGGGGGCGTTGGGATCGGGACAGCCCTGCAGGGCAATGACTTCTTCATAGCTGTAGGTGTCAACGGTGCCGGTGAAGACGATGCGGCCATCTTCTGTGTTGCTTCCCTGACTTTTGGAGCCGGTGGGGGAAATAGGTTTCGCCTTGATCTCTGCGTTGCCGCTGGTCTCCGCAGTTTCGTTCTGGCCGGAACCATGGAAGGAGACCTCTGTCCATTTGATCTCGGTCAGGCCCAGTGTCTCCGGCACTTCAGTGAATTTCCCGGACCACTGGGGTTCCCGAACCAGTGTCCCGTCCGCAAGGGTAATGCGGGTGATCTCGGTATCACCGCTCCCACCGTAGGTCTCTGTAAGGCGAACGCCGTTTCTGTCTGCCTCCCGGGCCAGACCGGCATGATACCCGCCTCCGCTGGAGCCTTCTTCCAGACTCTCCTCCGGCTGGATCACAGAATCCGTCTCTGGGTCGTACTGGAAGAATCGCACATACCAGTTCCCTGTGTCCGTCTCTTGGGCCAGAAGCAGTGTTGGCACAGGATCGCCGTCCTGCAAATCAAAGATAGAATACCGGTAATGGCCTGTAGACGCCGAGTCGGAGGTGGTGTAGGTATAGTCGGGGGCACTGCTGATGATCTCACCGTAGAGGGCGATGGCCGCATCATAAGAATCGGGAGCCTGTGGGTTTTGGTCGGACTCTGTTTCATGCTCCGCTGTACCAGACCCATCTTCCATGGCGGTCGTATTCGCGGCTGTCTGTTCTTGAAGGTGATGAATTCCCCATGCACCAGCGCCGATCACCGCTACAGAGGCCAAACCGATGAGTCCCAACTTCACGATGCCCAGTCCACCGGCTGCCGCACCCGTACCGGCTGCTGCGGTACCCCCGGCTGCAGCCGTGTTCGACGCTCCGGCTGCGGAAGCGGATCCGGATGTCGCAGCTGCAGCAGTCTGGGCAGTCTGTGCCAGTACATGCTGCAGGACCTGCTGGCTGGGCAGATGGACGGCTTGTGCCTCCTGGCCCCGCAGGAGCCAGAGAAGGAAGGGAAGGGGAGAGAGACCGTATAGCTTGGTGCCCCGCTTCTCCAGGTCCCGTACCTTTGCCTCAATCTTCCTGCGGCCGTACAGCAGCCGGCTTTTAACCGCGCTTTCCGATGTGCCCAGGGTCTCCGCAATGTCCTTAACCGGCATCTCCTGGTAGTAGTACATACCGATGACGGCCCGCTGATCCTCCGGGAGGGTATCGATGATCTCGCGGATCAGCCGCGCCGCCTCGGCCTGGTCAAGGACCATATCCGGTCGGTTCTCGCTGTTACTGTCCACAAAGCGTTCTTCTACAGGTGCATCGGCATCATCTTCTGGGGCAAGCTCGGTAAACAGCGCCGGCCTCTTCCGCTTCAGATAGTCCCGCGCCGTATTTGCCGCGATCTGCCGCACCCAGGAGGGGAATTTGGAATCTCCATCAAAAGTGTCCAAGTGGGTAAAGGCCTTGATATATGTATCCTGCAGGATATCAAAAACCGCATCCTCGTCCTTGATCATGGACTTGATGGTGTAAAAGACCTGGCTGTAAGTTTTTTCGTACAGGGACGCCATAGCATCCTGGTCTCCCTGCTTTGCCAGGGCGATGCAGCGGGACCAGCCTTCTGCCTGCGACGGCGCGCTGACCGGGCTTCCGCAAAACGGGCAGACTTGGGCGCTATCTGCGACTTGTTTTCCGCAATGACTGCAATACATCGTTTATTACCTCCGCGTTCTTTTCTCTCTCAGAATGGTTTGCAATATCTCTCCCTTTTTCTTTTCACTGATGGGAAATGATTCGATTGCCGTTCTGACGATCCAGCGGATGATTGTGTCCATTTCAACCTTCCTCTCTTTCACCGTTGCACGGGCCTTTGTACCCATGAAACGAATGAGAAAGGGGGGAGGTTGTAAAATTCGAAAAAATTTTCGAAAAAATATTGGAGGGCAGGATGGCTTTTCATAAAATCATAGCCGAAGATATTTTAAATTTTAGCATATCTTGACAGTTCTCTCAACCATTCAACATTCTGCAGAAAGTGTATAAAATTGTGAGATCTTTACGGTAAAGCCAAAGATTACTGACAAAATTTGGAGGAAAAACGATCGGCCTTATAAAAAGTTCACTTTATGCCGATACTGCTGAAATATCTAAAATTAGACAATGCAGTATGAATTGGGATCGGGCTATGGGAAGATCAAGTTACAAAGTGCAGATCATGTATAGAGGTAAACCGTGTCGCGTAACTCAGACTACTATTTGACTACTATCGAAAAAAGTCCCGTAGGCATTGCACTGCAATGCC
>ERZ791871.1799-NODE-1799-length-16924-cov-3.290474_pt1 | contig 16924 bp, 11 predicted proteins | sample MGYA00510280_ERZ791871 | MGnify/ENA primary metagenome ERZ791871 (study PRJEB30046, sample SAMN00792111) | human gut metagenome | study: EMG produced TPA metagenomics assembly of the A metagenome-wide association study of gut microbiota in type 2...
GATGCACGGTCAGCGGGTGCCTCAAAGGATAGGCCGGGAGGCGGACTGTACCAGTCCGCCTCCCGGTTGCTTTTTTGTACACGCGATCATTGTACTAATAAAGAGAGGCAGGAATACCTGCCTCTCTTTGTTTAGTCATAATCCCCGTCCCGCCATCTGCCGGAGTACAGCTCACTGCCGTCCTCCGCGTACATGGTCCCCTTGCCGTCGCCGGACTTTTCCCCGTCCTTCATTCCTCCGTCATAGCAGAGAGAGCCGCCGCAGTATTGGCAGACCTTCCCGTCCGGTCGATCGTCCTTGAATTCTCCGGTGTCGATCCAGTAGGTGAGCCCCTGCTCCATCGCCGCCTGGAGAGCCGAACTGTAGCTGACAGCATCTCCCACCGACGTGGAAAAGGCGTTGCCGGTCCCCTCCTTTGCGCCCTTGTGGAACGTCCCTTCTCAGGTCACACAGTTCCGGCAAAAGAAGCCGCATATTACCCAATGAGTGCATCATAGATGGATTTGGGGAGGCATTCCTGTGCCTGATGCTCTGACCAAATTTTAAGATCTGCATTTTGGGGGGAGGTTAAAACAGTTTCTTCAAAGTACCCAATCAGGCCATACATGTAAACGCTGAGTGACCGTTCTGCATCCTGCGTAACTGCATCCCAGTGGCCATTAGCCTGTATCAAGCGAATCAGATCAGCGACCCCTTTTTTATGGATGGTTTCGCGGAGGTTGTTTTGTCCACGATAGGCAAAGGTATTGATAAAAAAATTCAGATAGTCGGTATGTGCATGGTAAATCCATGCACTAAGGTATTCCTCAAGAGTATTCAACTTGCCATTTGTATACCAAGCGGATTCGCTCATATCGCAGTAGATTTGGCTGACCAATTCGTTTTTGTCCCGATAGTAATTATAAAATGTGCGGGTGCTGAGGCCGCAATTCGCTGCAATTTCCCGGGCAGAAATTTTCTGAATTGGTTGCTTATCCAGCAATTCTAACAGTGAAGCAGCGAGAAGCCCCTGCATTTTTGGCCTCTTTATCACAAAATCACCCCCGCGACTTTCACAATTTTTACTTTAGTATAGCAGAGGCAAAAAAGACATTCAAGAAACCGGCAGATATTCAAGGCACAATATGCATACTTCCCTCAAAATGTGCACTATCTTAATAAAATACGCATTCTGTGTTTCCAATGCGCAAGGAGCAGAAATCGTGAATTTACGAGCAGCAGAAAAGCAATTATCATAAAATCACCAAATTTCGATTGCATAGGAGGTTCATTTTTATGAGTAATTACATCCAAAAAAACTATGTTGAAGGTAAAGTGGTGTTGATCACCGGAGGCTCCAATGGTTTTGGTAAAATCCTTGCCCAGAAAGTAGCCGAAATGGGCGGAATCCCTGTAATTGGAGCTCGAAACGAAGCCGCGCTGCAGTCTGTCGCGGCAGGCATTGAAGCTGCTGGCGGCAAGTGCTACTGGCGCAAAACCGATGTTTCAAAGGTCGAGGACGTGAACGCACTGGCACAACTGGCGATTGAGAAATGCGGCAGGATCGACGTCCTGGTCAATAATGCAGGAACGATGCCGCTTGCTTATTATGCGGATCACGTAAAAACCCTGGACAAATGGGTCGAGTGCATTGATACGAATCTGAAAGGCACGCTGTATGGTATTTGCGCGGTCTATGATCAGATGATTCAGCAGGGCGAAGGACAGGTCATTAACATTTCCTCCATCTATGCCAACTATCCTGTGGCAGGCAGTGCGGTGTATCAGGCCACCAAGATTGGTGTGGAATATCTGGCCGAGTCCCTGCGGCAGGAGACCCAGGGAAAGATCAAGGTTTCCTGCGTCAAACCCACCGGCGTTCCTGCCACCGGACTGTTTAGCTGCATTGTAAATATGAATGCCGCTGCCGAGATGTTGGGCATGAAGGCGCTGGATTACATGACCATGAGCAGCGAGCTGCCCGGCAGACCGGATCTGCAGGATCGGGAGTCTATTTCTTATCTGAACTGTGATCCCGAGGCACTGGTGGACAATATCATTTATCTGATCAACCAGCCTATGGGCATCAACATCAGCGATATTACGGTTCGCAGCTCTAACGAGCGCTATATGCTGTAATGAGGGGTGACGCTATATGAAATATCAGTTTTTAGAGCCGATCCAAATCGGAAGCCAGACCGTCAAAAACCGCGTCGTTTTTTTGGCAATGGCCAAGATGTTCTCCGGATTCGACGGCGTTGTATCTGATCGTGATATCGCGTATATCGCCTCGGTCGCAAAAGGCGGCGTTGGACTGATCATCCCTGGAGCCATGGTTATTGATCCGGAATGGCCGTCTGTGATCCCAATGCAGATGATGATCAGCAGCGATGCGTTTCTTCCCGGGCTTAAACGCCTGGCTGATGCCGCGCATGAGAACGGTGCCAAGATCCTGTTCCAGCTGTGGCATCCGGGTGCAGTGAACTATTCGGGCAAGCAGCCGCCCACCATTGATGAGCTGACAACGGAGCAGATCCACAGCATTCAGCAAAAGTTCCATGATTGTGCCAAGCGTGCCATTGCAGCCGGTGCAGACGGCGTAGAGTTCCAGATGTGCCACACTTACCTTGCAAACCAGTTCCTGAGCCCCTTGTTCAATCACCGTACCGACGAATACGGCCTGAGTACGTTGGAAAATCAGCTGCGATTCTCTGTGGAAACGCTGTCTCTGATTCGCAGTGCTATCGGCCCGGATAAAATTCTGGCCGTCAAACTGCAGGGAACAGACTGCCGCGAGGGCGGCATCACCCCTGAAATGGCAGCTACTTTTGCCCCTTATGTGGAAAAGGCAGGAGCCGATATGATCTCCGTCAGCGGAGGCGGCTCCCTGACCGATATCACCGGTATGTCTGGGGATGGTACCAGAGCCGAGGGCTGGAAAGTCCCCGCTGCCAAATTGGTGAAGAGCGTCGTAAAAATTCCCGTATGCGCCACCGGCAGCATCCGTCACCCAGAATTTGCCAGCCAGATCATTCAGGACGGAGACTGCGACCTCATCGGTATGGGACGTGGCATTTATGCAGAGAATGAATGGGTCAAAAAATGCGCAGAGGGACGCGAAAAGGAAATGCGCTACTGCATTTCCTGCATGAATTGCTGGAACACCAATATGGCACCCCATCAATCCGGCTGCTCGGTAAACCCCTTTGCTGGCCGCGAATATGAAAAGCCTCCGCTCAAAATTGACGGCAATGACCGTGTGGTGGTGATCGTTGGTGCCGGCCCCGCTGGCTTGGAAGCAGCTGTCACCCTGAAACAGCGCGGGTTCCATCCCATTGTTCTGGAAAAGAGCTCACGGATCGGCGGGAATATCAATCTGGCGAAGATGCCTCCCAATAAGGGCAAGCTGCAATGGGCGGTAGATTACTACGAAAACATGATTCAACTGCTGGACATCGATGTCCGCTATAACACAGAGGCAACTGCAGACCTGGTGGCTTCTCTGCATCCGTATTCTGTTCTGATCGCCGCCGGGAGTAAGGCGAATGCTTTGTCCGTTCCGGGATTGGAGCAGTGTGAAGTCCATCAGTCGCGGGACGTGCTGGAACAGGAGATGTCCCTGACCGGCAGAGCAATCGTTGTGATCGGCGGTGGCTTAGTCGGTATTGAGACTGCGTTGTATCTGCGGGCACGGGATAATGAAGTTTCCATTGTGGACTTTGCTCCGGCGCCCTCTTTGAACCAGCTGGATGCGATGAATTTCACCATGGAGGGAGCTTTGGAATACGGGCACTGCCTGGAGCAGGGGATCCGGTTGTACTATCGGCACAAGGTGCATGCCTATAAGAACGGAGCACTATATGTAGAGTCTGTGGAAAGTGGCGAAACGGTTCAAATCCCCGCAAATGTCGTGATCCTCTCTGCAGGGCGCAAGCCTAACAGCAGTCTGTATGATGAACTGATTGCCCGCGGCCTGCAGCGGATTTATAAGGTTGGCGATGCCAATGTCTGCGATAAGATCGTCCGTGCTGTACAGAATGGCAGTAAGTATGCCTATGCACTGAAGTAAGCAATATGCATACGCAATATATGAGGGTGGATACGAATCGATAACACGAAAAGGAGGCACAGCCTTGATAAGTTCAGGCTGTGCCTCCTTTTTGAAATCAACGCGCCTTTTACCAGGCAGTGTATCCTTCCGGCGTGATTCTACCCTTGCCGTATGTCTCTTTTCTTCTCTGCTTGTGCGCTTGTTTGCTTGAAGCGCAGAATTCTTTTTTGCAGACAGTATCCCAGGCTGCGCAAAGCGCTCTTGGCCGCCGCGTAAAAGGAAGGGGAAGAGAAAAACGGCAAAGAAACCGCTTCGTAGGAAAGCGGTTTCTTTTTTGCACAGATTCCCGCCCAGGCGGAGCCGCAGGGCCTAAGGGCGAAAACTGTCGTATTTTTGTGGTATTTCAGAGAAAAGGGCAGGTACCGGGAAAAGGGAAAATCCCTCAGCCTTGCGGCTCTAAGGGATTTTCGTGGTGGAGGCTACTGGACTCGAACCAGTGACCTCCTGCGTGTGAAGCGATAGAGCTGTCCGTTAGGTGCTGCAAAAGGGCCGTTTTCCAAAGGATCTGCACGGTTGGCGGCAGATAGCGGGCAGATCGGGCTGGCCTGCCTGTCGTACTTTTGTCGTACGCCTGTGCGGCCTTCAACCCTGACTTTCAAAAGCATCTTCATTTACGGATGGCGCCTGGTAATGAGGCTGACAAAGAAAAAGGCAGATAGAACCATAAGATCGCATATTTAAAAGAGACCCGAATCTAAATAAAATATATTTGCTTAATATACAGCAGGACCAATCACGGTGATTATCGGGATACCATAGGAATGCGCTGCTTTTCTGGGATTTATTGTAAATCCTTCTGTACAGGAGTTTTCTCTGCAGCGCATCTGTTTATGCCGCTCAAATGGCTTTTCCCCGCTTTTTGGCCAGAGCCAGCGCCGTCTCAAAGCAGATCAGGGAGAGCACGGCGAAGGAGATGACCACGAGATAGACGGCAAAATACCCCACATGGTCTACCAGGTATCCACTGAGGGGAAGCAGCACCAGGCCCCCGCTCATGGCGATGCTGGAAATTTTGGAGTTGGCGTTTGCCACGTCCTCCGGCGCAAAGATCAGTCCGGAGACGATGTTGATGCACTGCGCGCCGGAATACCCGATTCCGTAAAAGAGGATCATAAACAGGATCAGCAGAAAACTGGGCCAGACCTCATAGAGGATCATGGACAGATTCCCCAGCACCACTCCGCACAGGAGGATCGCCACATACCAGCGCACACCCCAGGCATCCATGATGCGGCCGTTGAGGAACGAAAAGACCGCAGCGCTGATGGTGGCGCAGCTGAGAATGATCGTTGACACCTGCAATTCTATCCCGTTTTGAGAAAAGAAAGAGGTGGCATACATTGTGATGTAGTTCACGCCTCCGGCCAGGCTCCAGTCTCCCACCAGACAGAGCCAGAAGACAGGTGAGCGATAAAGCGCCATGCTGCCGCAGGCACGACTTTTTGCCGCCTGCCGCTCCGATTCGGAAGGAGCCACTGCCTCATCGCCCAAAGGGCGTTGCCCCAAATCCCCGGGGCAGGCGGCAACGATCAAAAAGCGGTTGACAAGCAGAAGCACTGTGCCGTTGACCCCATAGAGGATCGTCAGGCCGGTGAGAAGCCCCGTCCTGGAAAAGATCTGTCCGCCGATAAATTGAAAAGCAGACTGCCCCAGCAGGGCACAGCCCAGGATCAGGGAGATATAGCGAGCCCGTCCCTTTACAAACCAGTTGGAAACAATCTCCGTCATGACCACCTGGGCACCCAGGGAGAGCGTAGTGCCCACGGAGAAGAAGAACAGCACCAGTGTAAAGAGTCCCTCTCTAATCACCGCTGCACTGACCGCCACCGCATAGAAAAGGAGCGCATCCAGGTAGAGCACCCCTTTCAGGGTGATGCGCTTTTTCAAAGCGGTCAGCCCTACGCCGCTGACGATCCCGTTGACGGTCAGGACCATGGTCAGGCTCCCCAGGTGCGTCATGGAGATCCCGAAGGTGGGTGCGAACAGGGAATATCCCGCGGAGTGCAGACCGCTGCCGCTCATGACCACAAAGATGAACAGCAGACAGCCGGCAAGGACCCGGCGGCCGGAGAAAAGATTCACGGTATCCCTCCATTCTTCTGCTTTCCTGCCTGAAGAGGTGTTCTTTAGAAAAAGGGCGGCAAATGGAACCCGGGAGGCCCATTTGCCGCCGGATCGACGGGATGCTTCAGGAGCGCTTTGTCACATCAGTCCCATGGCGGTCCAGACCGGAACACTGACCAGGCTGCCGATGAGCGCGATGATCATGTAGACGAAAGAGAGGCTGCGCACATCCTCATGGTCAATGGCATTTCCCATCATCACCGCAGACTGCAGCATCTGGGGGGTGTTATGGGGCAGCACCCACTGCTGGCCATTGACAAAGGAGAGCCACACCACCAGCAGCGGATTGATCCCCAGCAGGGCCGCAATGGGGCCGAACACGGTGGGGATGATCGCCATGGTGGAGAGGCTGTCCACAAAGAGGCGAACCAGCCAGGTGACGACCGCCAGCACAAGAACAAAGACGAAGGCATTGGGGATGAATTTGCCCACCACCGGAGCCAGTGCCCCGGAGAACCACTCGCTGACACCGCTGCTGCCCATATAATCCGCCATGCCCAGCAGACCGGCCAGGAACATGAAAAACTGCCAGGGCAGTCTGGAGATATCCTTGGAGGTAAAAAGCCCCCGGACCATCATGGCGAACAGGGCGCCCCAGGCCACCACGACGGTGCTGATGCCATGGTAGCTCTCTGTGATCCACAGCGCCACGGCGCACACCAGCACGGCAACGCAGAATTTTTCGTCGCTGCTCATGGGACCCAGTTCCTCCAGCCGCTGACGGACCGTGTCCTTGGAGACCGTGATAGGCTGCTCAGGCTTCATGAAGAGGACCACAAACAAAATGCTCAGCACCACCATGACCACCAGCCAGACGGCACACATCAGCAGCCAATACAGCCAGGTGAACTGGGCCGCCTGATCCTCCGGCGCAAACCCCAGGATCAGGAAGTTGCCGTTGGAGCCGGTGAGCACGCAGAACGCGGACACATAGCAGATATTGAACAGGACGAACCAAAGTCCCTTCATGCCCTTGCTGTGGGGCTGGATGCCCGCCTCTCCCGCCAGGGAGGCAGTGAAGGGCGAGAGAACGCCCAGCTTGGCAGAGGTGCTGGGCACCAGGGGCGTCAGCACCAGGGAGGCCGCTCCCACCGCCAGAGCCTGCCCCGTGTAGGAGGTGGGGAAGATCTTGTAGACATTGAACGCAATGCGGCGGAGCACGCCGCTTTTTTCCAGGCAGCCGGCAAAGCCCACGATGGCCAGGGGCAGCCAGATGTTCTGGCTGGAAAAATTGCTCAGGATATCGCCGATCCCACTCAGTCCCAGCAGGATCATGGCCATGCAGCAGGCGATGGTGACCATCCAGTTGGGCGCGGCCCGGCTCAAAAGTCCCACGATCATGGCGGCAAAGACGCCAAGATACCGCATGGTCTCGGTGCTCAGCCCTTCAGGGGCCGGCAAAAGCCCCACCACCACGCCCACGGCGATGGCGATCAGCGCCCTGATCCAATTGACCTCCGACACCCGCTGTTGCTGAGCGGAGGGGGTACTGGTTTCGTTTTTACCCATTCTATTCACCTCATTTTATCTGTAAAATGCAGAATTTGGTGTGAGAGATAACCGGGAATATAGGGAGGAACGCTCAGCGGAACATGGCCTTGCCGCCATCGGCAAACAGTGTGCGGCCGGTCATATACTGAGAATACTTGCTTGCCAGGAATACCACCACACCGCCTACATCTTCTTCGGGATCGCCCAGGTTGTCTCCGGGACGACGGATCAGATAGCCGGCAAACATCTGCTCTCTGCGCTCGGGCGTGGCCTCATCCCGCATTTTCTCAAAGGCAGGCGTAGTGGCGGTGGGAACCACACAGTTGACATTGATGCCATATTTGGAAAGTTCCACCGCCAGGATCTTCGTCATGCCCCGGATGGCTTCCTTGCTGGTGCCATAGGAGGTCATTCCCCTGCTGCCGTGGGTGCCGGAGCCGGAGCCGAAGTTGATGATCCGCCCCTTGGTCTCCTTCAGGTAGGGCAGGCAGGACTTGATACAGTTGAAGGTGCCCAGCACATTGTTGCGGTAGGCGTCCCACATATCCTGCTCCGTGGTCTCTTCAAAGGGGACGATGTGCTGGGTCATGGCGTTGTTCACCAGGATATCGATCTTCCCGTAGGTCTCCACGGCCTTGGCCACGGCAGCCTCCACCTGGGCATAGTCGCCGATATCACACTGCAGAGCCATGGCGTCACAGCCGTCCTTCTTGATGTTTTCCACCACCCGCTCCACCTTGGAGAAGGTGCGGCCGATGTTGATGACCTTGGCGCCCTCGTGGCAGAAGGCATAGACCAGCCCCTCGCCGATCCCCTGACCGCCGCCGGTGATGATCGCGACTTTTCCTTCCAGAATACCCATAATGATCTCCTCTCTAAACTGGTTTTTCCACAAAACGACATTTGTCAGCCGGGCAGTGCGCCGAGCTATTGATAAATATATAACAAAAAAGCGCGTACTAAAAAAGTACGCACTTTTCAAAGTCTCCCACTTACTTTTCCGGAAACAAAACGGGATCAGATGGACAGTTCCAGGCTGCAATGGTCCTCCCGGGGCGCCGTATTTTCCCGCACATAGCGGGTATACCAACTGGCGATCAGCAGCAGGATCTCATACAGGGCATCTCCCTTTTCCGTGAGAGAATATTCGATATGGGGCGGGTTTTCCTGAAAGTCCTTTCTCCGGACGGTATCCTCTTCCTCCAGATAGCGCAGCTGCTGGGTGAGCATCTTGAAGGAGATGCCCTCAATGGAGTTCTTCAGCTCATTGAAGCGGACATTGCGCAAGACGAAAAGGATCCAGATGATTCTTGCATTCCAGCGGCTGCCCAGCAGCTTTTTTGTATACGTGACCCAGTCGAAGGCGTTGGTACTTTCAACATGGAGCCACTGGCGGCAGAAAGCGTGCATCAGATCCAGAGAGGGCTTGATGTCAATGGCCTTTTGCGTGACCCGGTAATTCGTGCGGGCAGCGCCGCCGTCCCGGTATACCAGCTTTTCCAGCAGGCCGCAGGCGGTGAACTCCGACAGCCGTTTGGCCAGAGTGGAGCTGTCCATCGTCTCCCCCAGGGAGGCATCCAGCTCCTGAAATGTGGCAGATTCCTTCTGGCAGCAGGTCAAAAACACCGCCACCTTGCTCTCTGATCCCATCAGCTTGAAAAATTCCTCAACGCCGCAGACGCCGTTTCGAATAAAGACCCGAACCATTGGCCTCTCCTTTCCGATTGCTGCCTATGCTGGTTTTTGTATTTTACCACAGCCTCAGGGGAAAAGCAATGATACCGGAAAAGGCCCGCAGCTCCGGCTGTTGGGCCGAAGCTGCGGGGCTGGGGATAGAATATCACTTCTTGACAGCGGCAATGAATTGTCTGTACTGGGCTTTTTCCTCCTCTGTCAGATCCCGGACGGGATACCAGCCGGAACCGCCGATCTGATAATCACACAGGGCCAGACTCTCCGGATCATCGGGGAACTTCCTGGCCACCCGATAGCTTTTCCCATTTTCCGTAGTGCGGATCACATAGCCGGAATAGGGTTCTTCTCTTCTGATAAATTCCATAGTAGCACCTCCCGATCAGCAGAATTTCACACAGACCTTACCGAACTCCACGCCGTCCACCATACGCTGGAACGCATCCTTCACATGGTCCAGGTCATAGATGGAGTCAATGGGGGGCTTGATGTTGAACAGCTCCATTCCGGTCACCATCTGTTCCATCATCTTTGTGCTGGCCACCCGCATTCCCTTGAGCGTCAGCAGCCGCTTCATGGGGATCGCCATATCGAATTCCCCCTTGCCTCCGGTGAGGTTGGCCTCCAATACCACGATGCCATTGAGCTTGGTGCAGGCCATGCACTGATTCAGGCTGACCTTGCCCAGAATGTCGATGCCCACGTCCACGCCTTCTCCATTGGTCAGCTCCAGGACACGCTTGTCCCAATCAGGGCATTTTTCGGTGTTGATGGTCTCATCCGCGCCCAGCGCACGGGCCTTTTCCAGCCCGGATTCCACCTGACCCATGACGATGACGCGGGCACCGCTGGCCTTTGCAAAGGCGATGGAGGCGGTGCTCAGGCCGCCGGTCCCCTCGATCAGGACCGTCTGGCCGAAGCTGACCTGGCCCTGCACCACCACGGCGTTGAAGGAGGTCCCAAAGGTGGTGGACATGACGCCTGCCTCCTCCCAGGTCAGGTGCTTGGGCATCCGCACGAAGCCGTTTTCGTGCATGACGAAGTACTCCCGCATGCAGCCATCGATGCCAAAGCACAGGTCCAGTCCCTGCATCTCCTTTTCCGGCGTCAGCAGTCCGTCATACCAGCCGGCATAGTCACTGGTGATGACCTTGTCACCGACTTTGAAACGGGTGACTTCCTCACCTACCGCCACCACCTCTCCGGAGGCGTCGCTGCCGGGAATGGGGTCCTCACGGCACCAGGGAATTCTGGTCATTTTAAAATAGTCCCGCCAGTTCAGACCCACAGCGTGGACTTTGATACGAACATCATGGGGGCCCAGCTTTTCTTCCATCGGAACATCCCGGATCTCAAGCCCTTCGATTCCGGAGTGGGCAGAAATTACCGCTTTCATAAAATACCTCCTGCTTCAAGAATGTACCTGTGTCAAAGGATAATTTATATATAATCCAGCGGGAACTCTTTCACAAGTACGCACTTTCAAACCAGGGCCACTCACTTTTACAGCAGCGGATTCCCCGCTCCGCCCGGGCACCGGGGGAAAATGTTCTGCCGTCTTTTCACCCCAGGCGCCGGCAGGCACGGTTTGCGGGGTCTCTTCTCCTCTGCCTTATCCTCTTTTATTTCCGATCTGCCCAGTGGAGCGGCTCCGTTGAAAAGGCTCTTGGGAAAAGGAAATGGAGGGGAACACGCAATGTGTTCCCCTCCATTTCCCTTTCCCACATCATCTCACGGAGATGACATGGTCAGATAAAATGCAGTCACAGAGTCCGATTTTGGCTGAACGGAGATGTCTTTTTCCGGGCTCACCCCAGTGACAACTCCACATTACCGGTCAGCGGTGCGTGGTCGCTGTCCAGAAGGAACACCTTGAGCGTTTTAGCGGAATCATCGTCAGAGAGCGTGAGCTGCTGGTGATTTTCCGTTCCACTCAGAGCAGACAGATTATCCAGACGTGCGGTATGCAGCAGCTTCCCCTCTGCGTCATAGCTGGCGCAGACAAGGGAGTATGCCCGGGCTGTGTCTGTGGTGTTGCGCACAGTGGCCACCACCGTCACTCCGGTCTCCGTTTCCGCGGCGCTGGCCATCAGCGTCAGCGCCTTTTCCGGCGGAGCGGAGACCAGGATCGTACAGCTGTTATTGCTCATAAGGTTCTCCGTTCCGGACTCCGCTGCCTCCACCCGGAGCACGCTGTTGTTGGCCATGGGATGATCCAGGACAAAGGTCACAAATTGGGAACCACCCACGGCAAGATCGGACACCGTCCGGGTGCCCAAAAGGGCGGAATCCTCATCGTACAGGTTCAGCACAACCTCGTTGAGCGCCGTCTGCCCCCGGTTGACCACCAGCACCGTGGCGGTGGTGCCGCTTCCGTCGGAATAGCCCACGCCGCCCTCCAGCGACACATCGCTCAGGCGGAGGGTCAGATCGGCGGCATTATCCGCTTCATCGCCATCGCTGTATCCCAGGGGCGTCACAGTCACGCGCAGCTGTTCCGGAACGGTCTCCAGCGGCGCATTGACCATCAAGCTGATGCTTTCCCCGGAACGCAGACCCACGGAATAGTTCTCTTCCGCGAGGACCTGAGAGCCGTCCATGACCTTGACCGTGGCCATCTGCACTGCCGTCATGCCCCGGTTCTCCAGCTCCAGCTGGATGTCCAGCGTGCCGCCGGAGACTAGAGAGTGAGCCAGATAGGTCACATCAGAAACCGCGAGATCGCACACAGGCGTGACAGAATAGGCCTGGATCTGTGCGGCAGAGCTGAGCTCCGGCACCTCGTACTCGCCGGTCACAGCGCTGGCGGTCCGCTCGCTGGTGACAATTGAGAGGGTCCCGTCAGGGCAGAAGCTGGCGTTGAAGCTGCCTATGTTCCCGGCGGCACTGTTGAGCAGGATAGGCTCTCCCCAGCCGGTGCCGTCGTTGAAGCTGGCATAGAGGGCTGAGACCCGGGTCTCATCGGTAACGGTGTAGACCACCGCCTCCATGCCGCCGGTACCCTGCACGTAGCTGTACCGATCTGTGTCCTCCGCCAGAGGAATGGTCTCCCCTTTCTCCGTCACCAGGGCACCGTCACTGTACCAGAGCAGGCTGCCGTTCCGGCAGCTGGGCTTGGTGTCGGCCACATCGTTGTCGGTACACTGGGAAAGGCCGTTGTGATAGCAGAAGACCTCCCGGTCGTTCAGGGTGCCGGAGTCGTAATCCGTGTCGGCGGAGAACCAAATGCTTGTCCCGTCGATAGCGGTCTGGTCAATGGCCCCCAGCTGCTCCGCCAGGACCTCGGTGACAAACTGTTCACCATCCCAGACAGCCCGGTGGAGGGCACATACCTGCCCGTCGGCGGACAGGGGATCGGCTCCGCTGTTGGAGGCCCACACAACAGTCAGCTGCCCATCCGTCAGCCCTGCGGAGACCGCACCGTCGTAGACATCTGTGCCCACAGAGCCCAGGCTGGTAAAAGTTCCGCCGGCGGCGTCAAAGGCGGCCACGGAAATGTCCATGGTTTGGGCAGTGGAGGACACACTGTCACCGGCAGTCAGGGGCCGGGAGGCATCCTGCCAGAGAAGATAGGCCGTCCCGTCTAAAACGGTCAGCAGGGGGTTGAAGTCCGCTGTGCCGTCGTCCTGGCTCTCCACGGGAGCAGGGGTACTCCAGCCGCCGGCAGTATAGATCGAGTAGTACAGTACGGTGCGGTTGTTGGCCTCGGGCCGGGCAGCCTCGCCGGGGTCGGCGGTCCAGACGGCCAGCAGATCCCCGTTGTCCAGGGCGGCCAGCTGCACGTCGGAGTAGGGATATACGCCGGAGGCAACCGTCTGAACACCGGCCTGGACGTCGTCCTCCCCCACTTCCATGAGGGCGGTGTCATACAGGTACTCCCGGCTCTGGGTCTGCCAATCTATGGGTGAAGTGTCAAGCATCCATACTCCTATATCGGGTATATCGTCTGGCGAGCCATAGAGATAGAATTTTTCGGTTTTCAGTATTTCTATATCTGCCTTAAAGGCAAAGAACTTTGCCTCTGCTCCGAAAGAGGCGTCAGCATAAACCCTCAGATCTTCCGTAGAAATAGGGATGGTGAGCTCCGCAGTAATACCGCCTTTTCCATAGATACCGGCGGAGGCAATGGAGTCCCATCCCAGACCGCCCCGCACCTTGATAGGCACTTTGCCCTCCACTTCCAACGGATCGATGAGGATCTCGGCCTCTTTTTCACTGGACCACAGCTTTATTCCAAATTCCACCGAGGGCTCGATGCTGCCGCCCACATAAAACGGAATCCCCAACGGATAGATCTGCCATGTTTCTTGGACCTTTCCCTCGATCTTTGCCGCGATCTTACCCTCTGTGAACAGAATGTCAAAGGTCCCGTCCTCCTTTTGAATCAGTTTTCCCTCGGCATAGCCGACGAGATCACTGTTGGCCGACACCACAAAACTGGTTGAGCGGGGAATGATACTGCCGTTCAAGGCATTCACAAAGCTGTTCCAGTCTTTGGGATAATTGTCGGCGTGATATAGGGCGTCTTTGATGGTTTCTACAGTGGTTTTGACGTCTTTCTCCTCCGACAGTTCCACACCCAGAGCCGCCAGCACAGTACCGTCCGGTTCCACGGTCATTTTGACCTTTATGTCGTTTGGCAGTGAGAGGCCGAATTTGAATTTTGACAGGAAATCATTGTCTGGTTGAGGGATGTCAACGGTATCTCCCAGTCCCAGGTCCAAGTTATCAGACGTTGATGTTGACAGGATATTGGCCGCAAGGCTTTGAGAAAAGATCTCGTCGTCTCCGGTCACCATCAGGAGATAGAGTCCGCCGCTAGATTTCAGATGCAGGGAAACGTTCTGCGCATCGTTGTACCCCTCAGACAGTTCCACGCCGTCTCCGGGAGTCAGAGTCTGGGAGAGGTAAACCTTTCCTCCTCCGGAACTGCCCCAGTTCACATCGATATAGAAGGCGGTTTTCTCCGTCAGGCTTCCGGCGTAAAAGGTCATTCCACCGCTTAGGAGATTACAGTAAGATCTTCCCCCGTTCTGACTGCCGTAGGCCGTCTGGACAAAGGGAGTACTGTTGCCTGTCGCGTACAAAGTAACCTCATTGTAGGCGCACAACAGGTAGTCAGGGAGCGTAACATTGTGATAGCCCGGCTTGGAAATCTCGGCCGGTCCCTCACCACTACAAGCAAATTCAAGTGAGGATGCTGTTCCGCTTTGGAAGCTTTGCCCATTCATAGTTACCGTGACGCCAGTCAAAGGATGTCCGGTGTGGCCCGTAAACTGGAAGTAGTAGTTCGGCAGGGATGCATAGTAACTATCAGTGTGGACCTCGGAAGGGGCATCAGCATCTGTAATAGCCACAGTCTTATACCCTTTCCAGGCGGGCGAGGTCCACCCGGATTTACCGGAAATGTAGTAGAGGGTAACATCACTTGGGAAAGACTGATTATCCCTGATTCCGGCGGACCGCACACTGTCAGGAGCATCGCCCAGAAAAATAACACTGGATAGGTTATTGCAATAATTAAATGCTGAATCCCCAATGGTGGTAACGCTGTGGGGGATAGTAACTTTGGTCAGGCCATCGCAACACCTAAACGCCGAATTTCCAATGGAAGTAACGCTGTCGCCAATGGTAACGTTGGTCAGACTATTGCACCACCAAAACGCCGAATTTCCAATAGTAGTAACGCCGTTTCCAATCGTTACGCTAGTCAGGCAATAGCAATATTGGAATGCATAGCTCCTAATGGTGACAACGCTATCAGGAATGCTGACGCTGGTCAGACTACCACAACTGTCAAACGCATGGCTCCCAATGGTAGTGACACTGTTGGGGATGATAATACTGGTTAGACTATTGCAATCGTAAAACGCCTCATCCCCAATGTACGTAACATTATTGCTAATCATTATGCTAGTCAGGTCATAGCATCTGTAAAACGTCCTATCACCAATATAGGTAACACCATCGGGAATAGTAACGCTGGTTAGGTTGGTACAGTCTTCGAACGCACCATCACCAATGAAGACGACGCTATCAGGAATGGTAACGCTGGTAAAATCACAATCCAAAAAAGCAGCTGTTCCAATACCGGTTACCGGAACCCCCTCAATACTTTCTGGAATCACTGCTGAGATTATATATAAATCTCCACCTACAACTGTGCCCGTAGCTTTATCAAAATAGATATTTCCGCCCTCAACAGGATAGGCCACCTCAGTGGCACTGAGCGTGACAGGGCTGTCCGCCAGGCTCTCCCCTCCGCCCTCGTCTTCTGCGGCTGCAGAAGGGACATTCTCCTCCGCCAAAGTGTTTTCCTCTGGGAGTCCAGAGGCATCTCTAGTGGAAGGGTCCTCTTCCGGCGCGGCCCACGCCCAGGGACTCAGCCCTGCCAAAAGGCTCAATGCCAACAGGCCTCCCGCCGCCCTCCGCAGGACGGCATGGTACGTTCTGCTCATACGTTTCATCGTATCCCTCCATCTGTGCTCAAATAATCTCAATCGAGTCAGTTGAGTATGCTCCGGCAAAATCCAGCAAAGGGCGGACAGCGCTGCCTCCCGTGTCGGAAAAAGCACCTGCGACAGGAAGATTTTATGGGGAAGTGCGGCGGTCACCAGGAACGAAAGTCCCTCTTTCCAGGTTTCAGAAGATGTGCCTCCCGTCTGCAAAAGCAGCCGGGAGATCGGCAAATACATTTCACTTTATCACTTTACTCAGTATAACAGATCTTCCATTTTTTTCAATATAATCCCGTGGTGTCCTTTACGAAACTGTCCATCCCATCTGCGTGGAGGGAACAGATGGGCAAGCGGTCATCTTGATCAGTGCCTGGGAAAGCTTTTATTGGCAGTTAGAGGTCGAATTGACCCTGACTGTCATACTTTTGTCACGTTGCTCTCTCACAAAATTTTTTATTGTTTTCAAATGTGTATAGGAATAGTACTTACTCTTTCAAATTTCAATGGTGTTTTTTCACTGCCGTTTATATAAACTGCTTTTTCTCCATCCGAGCCAATAGACAATCGCCCATCGCTTTTGCAAAGCGTATTTTCTCCTGACATAATGAATCAAAGTCAAAACCTCCGGCTAACCCGGAGGCTTGAATAGGCCCTATATTGCAGTTGTGCGGTCGGCAAACCGCTTCTACCTGATCAGGGAGTTTTTATTTTTCTACTTTTCGCCCTGCTATAAGCTATTTTTACCCTCGTCATAGCCGGGGGTTGACTTTGGTACCAGCAAAAAACAAAAAATCCCGAAACCACAATGGTTTCAGGATTTTTGATGGTGGACGCTAACGGACTTGAACCGCTGACCCCCTGCACGTCAAGCAGGTGCTCTAGCCAGCTGAGCTAAGCGTCCAAATGCGGAACAAGTGTATGTTACCTCATATTTACCCATTTGTCAATACTTTTCTTACATTTTATCAGATTTTCTTTTTCCCTCCCCTGTTTTCGTCTGCCGGAGCCAAAAACGCCCCCGCCGGAAGGCTCCGGCGGGGGCATTTCCCCTTTATGTGCCTGAGTCGAT
>ERZ791871.1819-NODE-1819-length-16823-cov-3.028805_pt1 | contig 16823 bp, 16 predicted proteins | sample MGYA00510280_ERZ791871 | MGnify/ENA primary metagenome ERZ791871 (study PRJEB30046, sample SAMN00792111) | human gut metagenome | study: EMG produced TPA metagenomics assembly of the A metagenome-wide association study of gut microbiota in type 2...
CGTTTTTCTATCCTCCCTAATCGCCATAACCTGTACCTCTCTTTCTCATGGCAACGCCCGCCTGCTGTGCATGATTAGCGCAGCAGGCGGGCGTTGTCATCATTTCTTTTGATCTTTGGGCAGGAGCGTATGCGATAGGACAAAGTACTTGAACAGTTTTGCCGCCGGAGGCAGGAAGCCCTCCTTTTTCCAGCAGAGATACAACGTCCGCGTCAGACGCGGCTCCGTCACATGGAGGATGGAAAGCCCCTCGGTATAGATCGCCGGGTTGTCCGCAATGATCGATATACCGAGACCGGCCCGCACCAAGCCGGCAATGGTATTGTCCTCATTGGTACAGTAGCTTCGTTTGAACCGGGACATCTCCTCCTTGCTGATCCCCAGCGAGTTTTGAATCGAATGTATGATACCGGTGTTGGAGGTATATCCAATAAAGGTTTCGTTCTCCACCTCAGAAAATTTGATCTTCCGATGCCCCGCCAAGGGATGCCCCCGGGGGACGACAACCACCAGTTCCTCAATGATAATCGGTTCCGCCTCAATATCCGGAAACTCCGTCTCATCAAACTCACCGCAAAAGCCGAAGTCCACTGTCCCATTATTTACATTATTGAGAATATTTACTGTGGACTCCTGATAGTATAACAGTTTTATGCTTGGGTGGTCCTGTGAAAACATCTTTATAATTTGCGGCATATATTCAGCGCCCAGTGTAAAAATGGAGGAAAATGAGACGATTCCATTTTCGGGAGACATCATGTTGCGGATAATCGCCACATTTTCTTCAATTTCTTTGGTCGCGTTGGCCACATGATTGCTGAGCAGCTGTCCATATTTTGTCAGCTTAATATTCCGGCCATCCTTTTCAAACAGAGGAAAGCCCAGCTCCTTTTCCAAATTGTCAATGGACTTGCTCAGCGCTGATTGGGTAATGTGCAAAGCATTAGCTGCTCTGGTATAATGTTCTTCTTTTGCTACGATTTCAAAGTATTTCAGATATTGCCAGTTCATGTACACCTCGTTTTTCTGCCAAAAACCAATTCCAGCGAGCTAATTGCCAGCATTATAGCATAGCGAATTTTCTTCTATATACCTGTTTTGGAGCGGAACCCCCTCACCTATATTTTTTTAGGTGGAAAGGGCCCACCGGCAAATTCGGTGGGCCCTTTTCTGAAGATAAATTTGTGATATCACAAGATCTATTTCAGCAAGGAGGGCAAAATCGTACTGATTTGAGGAACAAACGTCAGAAGCAGCAGAATTCCTATGGTAACTATCATATAGGTGATCAAATGCTTATTGATCACTGTATCTACCTTCAAGCCATCTTTCAGTCCCGCGGCGACATACAGGTTGACACCCAACGGAGGCGTGATCATACCGATGGCCAGGTTGACGATCATCACAATACCAAAATGGATCGGGTCAATATTAAACCGCATCACAACAGGATACAGGATAGGCGCCAAGATAATGATGGCCGCATTGGTCTCCATAAAGGTACCCACAATCAGCAGCAAAATATTTACCAGAATCAGGAACACATACTTGCTGGAAGAAATGCTCAGGATCCAGTTTGCCACCATGGTCGGAATATTTTCCCGTGTCATGACAAAACCGAAGGCGCCTGCTGCAGCTACGATAAACATGACCATTGCAGTAGAAGTGACAGACGAAATCAAAACATCATAAATATCCTTCAGCTTCAGTTCGCGGTAGACAAACGTTCCCACCAGAAGTCCATAAAACGTGGCAATACAAGCTGATTCCGTGGCAGTAAAAACGCCTCCGTAGATGCCGCCCAGAATAATGACCGGCATCAGCAAAGCCCAGATTGCCTCCTTAAAGGTTTTCCAAACCTGGCGCCAGCTGAATTTCGTGGTGATCGGAACATGCTTTTTACCATAGATTACAGCAATCGCACTCATACCCAGAGCCAGCAAAATACCAGGCAGGAAACCCGCCATGAACATCTCGCCCACAGACACGCTGACTGATACGCCATAGTTCACCATGGGAATAGACGGCGGAATAATGATTCCCAAAAAGCCTGCAGTGGCAATGGTTGCCAGAGAGAACTTCAGACTGTAACCGGCTGCCAGCATGGCCGGGAGCATAATGGAGCCAATGGCTGCAACCGTTGCCGTAGAGGAACCGGACAATGCGCCAAAGAACAGGCTGGCCAAAATGGCCACAATGGCCAGTCCGCCCGGCAGGGCTCCTACAATGGAGTTGGCAAAGTTTGTCAGGCGTTTGGACACGCCACCATGTGCCATCAATCCGCCGGCAATCATAAAGAACGGAATTGCCATCATGGAAAAGACGTCACAGTTTCCAAAGAATCGCTGGATCACCACATAGGGGTCGATATTTGTGAACAGGTAGACCGCAGCTGTAGCCGAAGCCGCCAGAGACAATGCAATAGGAACATTCAGGATGACAAGAATAAAGAATACCAAAAACAAGGTCCCAGCCACCATCAGATATCAACCTCCTCTTTATCCTTATTCTCCCTTCCGGTAATTGCCAAAAACGCGATTTCTGCGGAGCGCAGACAGCTCAAGAAAAGTCCCAGCGGCATGGCCAGATAGGGAATCCACATGGGAATATGCATCGCCGGTGACGTCTGTGTGGTCTTAGTGAGGCTGATCACTAAGCGGGTCGCCAAGACAAAAAGAATGATGTAGAGGATCAAACAGACGATCTTGGAAATCGCATTTACCACCGGCTGCGCTTTTTTGGGAAGGAATCCGACAAAGGCCTCAACGCCCAGATGCGCCTCCTTGCGCACACCCACACTGATCCCGACAAAAATGGCATATACCATGAAATATCGCGCCATTTCCTCACCATATCCAAATTGACGATGCAGCACATAGCGGCAAATGACAGACCAAAGGACAACAAAGCACATGATTACAAAAGCAGTCACGGAAACAATATCTTCCGCATAGCCCAATGCTTTATTTGCCATTTTTATTGCTTTCATAAAGATCCCTCGTTTCCCCTTAAAATCATATCTTCCGGTGTCAGCGCAATACTGACACCGGAAGATACGAAACTCTGTCAGTATGCTTGACCAGCTCCGCTGCTCGTTTATCGAGTCCCCTTGGAGGTGATGGCCACAATACGGTCATAGAGATCCTGAGACACGTACTTTCCTTCTCCCACATAGGCCTCAGTGATCGGCTGCATAAAATCAGCCCATTCATCCCGGTCCACATCGGTCAGAACCATGCCCTTTTCCGTCAGCTCAGCCATCTGATCCGCCTCAGAGTCATTGCAAAGGTCTCTCTCATAGTCTCTGGCTTCGGCGGCACACTCCATGATGATCTCCTGATATTCGCTGGGCAGACTATCCCAGGCAATCGTACTCATCATCAAAGGTGCCACAGCATAGACCTGATGGGTGTTTGCCACATAAGTGGCCACCTCATCCAGCTGCGTATTATAAATAAAGGTATAGGAAGTGGTGCACCCATCGATCGTGCCGTTCTGGAGCATAGTGTAAACCTCACCCCAGGCTGCAGGGATGGGATTGGCGCCGCACAGTGCAAAATAATCCTGGTGAATGGGATTTTCAAAAGAGCGGATCGTCATCCCGTCCAAATCCTCAGGATGGACCACTTTTTCCTTGGTAATGATATTGAAGAAGCCGTTCTGCCAATACGACAGATTCACGAATCCGCTCTCTTTCAGCAGAGCACCCAGTTCATCACCGATTTCTCCATCCAGCACTTCATAGGTGGTCTCCAGATCCGTAAACACGTAGGGGAGATCGAACACGTACCAGGCCTCAGAGAAATTTGCCACCGGAGCCGTAGATACCACACACATATCAATGGTACCCAGCTGCATTCCCTCCAGGATCTCCCGTTCTCCACCCAGCTGAGAATTGGGATAAACATCAATTTGTACATCACCATTGGTGCGCTCGCTGACCAAATCGGCAAGGTAACGCATGCCAACCGTATAGGGGTTCGATTCGGATGCCACGTTAGCTGCCTTCAGCACATAGGTAGCATCCGAATTGCTTCCTCCTTCTGCCTCGGAACTGGTAGGAGCGGGATCGGAACCGCATGCAGCCATGCTCATAATCATCAGCATTGCCATCATCAGGGCCAAAAATTTCTTTGTCCTTTTCATTTTCCTCGTTCCTTTCACATGTAAATTAGAGAAAAACTGCTAAAGTCCCATCATGGACCCCAGGCCAAGCTTCATTGCATACTAACGTACCATGAAAACTCGCTGGTGTTTAGAACGGCTCCTCTCTGGATTGAATTCAGTTTATCGTATTGATAAAAAGAAGTCTATGACGATAATTTTCTTAAAATGGTGAATATATTTCATATAATTTGCGCTGGTTTACATGCAATTCCTCCCTTTAAAGGAAGACTGCTTTGCGCTAAAATAATAGAGGCCTTCTTAGAAGAAAACCGCGCACTCTCGACAAAAATACCAAATCTATTTCCCACCTCATTTGATGATTTATACAAATATCAGCGCATCATGATCTCATCTCTCCTGTTTTTCAATCACACCGGGGTTGCCAAACCGCCCAGTAACAATCCCCTCCCCGCTGCTCTTTGCACCAATTCAAAAGTACTGGGTTTTTGCGTTGAAATGTTTTTACATTTGTCCTATCGGACTACTTGTAGATCTCACAGTTGTACAAATGTTGAGTAAAATTTACATTTTTTCTTTTAAAATAGAATTCATTTTTGTAATTATCACAAAAATAAGCGCTAAAATTAGCGGAGGTGTTGGTACGAATGGAGATTGGAATTGTCTTTTGCGGCGGGTGTAATCCCGAATATGATCGAGTCCTCTGGAAGGAAGAAATGATGAAGTTGCATCCAAACCTCCATTTTGAGCCAGCTATTCCTCAAAAAGCGTATCAATACCTGTTGGTTTTTTGCGGTTGCCGCACACGATGTGCCGATTTAAGTAGATTGACTGGCACGCCTCTCTATATCTCCACAGAGGATGAATTTCTTCAGGTGCATCACTTTCTAACAACTAAAACTCATTTTAATCTTTCTGCTCCCACACAAGTGCATTGAGCACAAAAACAGGCTGCTATAATACTATGTGCTTTGTATTGCAGGATAAAAAATCGCCGATACAAAAAACCGTCCGATACCCAAATGGGTATCGGACGGGGTGCTATGCTCTATAATAATAGTTACTCTATCCGCTTTTCAATCACCTTTCCGCTCCGCTTTCCGCAGATTTTCCTTCAGAGACCGCATAGTCCCTGTAATGATCTTCCTCTCCCAGTGGGTGCAGTCCGACAGCAGTTCCGCCGCCTCCCGCTCAAAGGCAGCCTGGGACTTTGTCAGGCTGTCGCACAAAAGCTCGTCCACACTGACCTCCAGGGCATTTGCGATATTGACAATGGTGGGCAGGCCCAGCTTGGTGGCACCTCGCTCAATGTGCGAGATGTTGGAGGGCTCCTGCTTGGAGCGTTCGGCCAGCATCTGCTGCGTCAGTCCTCTTTCCTTTCTGAACCGGCGAATGCGTATGCCAATGGCCTGATAGTCGATCTCCATTTTATCACTTCCTCCCGGATAAATGTTATTGTATATCCGATTAGGATGTGATAAAATAATTTAAATATCCGAATAGGATGCAAACTAATTTTTGAATTCCGCAGCAGGAGAAGATTGGGAAAGCGGGGCGATGCACAGTTGGATGCACAAATGTCACTGTTGGATTGTTTGGCCTATTGCGTCGGGTGCACAATGCTTTCAGACCTGCACCATATGACCCGGTTGGAGCGCAGCCGCCTGGTCCACGCCTTGGAGCAGATGGCACCGGAGGACGCATCTTTGAAGGACTGGAACGACGCCCTGGACTACCTCACCGGCGCGCCAGCGGAGCCCACAGCTGCCGCCGCCCGAATCCGGCTAATAGAGGGCCTGAGCGGTTCGGACTTTGGCAGGTGACGATAGCCCACACTTCTCTCCCCGACGGATTCCCCTCTATTTTTATAAATGTAATACCCGGAGGACCTTGTAAAAAGGTTCTCCGGGTATTTTTTATCAATGGAAGTATTTGGGAGCCTTCTCCCTCCCAGCTGGGCCCGGTTTGGCCGGAAAAGGGCCTCTCCACGTTCTATCCCAACTGGGCGTCCCAGTATTCTTCTCCAATCATTTGATTGATTTTTTCTCAGTTTACGATAGCAAATGTTTATAGTTTCAATTTTGGGTATCCTGCTTTGTGCAGTTTTACAAGGCGGCTCCCTCCAGGATAAACTGCCGGAACCGGCTCACCGCAGGGGTCTGATAGGCCCGGTCATCGCTGACCAGATAGAAGTTCCGCTCCCACACCGGGTGGCTGATCTGCAAGATCTTCACATCCAGCCGCAGCAGCATCTCCATATAGGGCACCACGGCGATGCCGAAGCCCTGGGCCACCAGTCCGGCGATGACCTGATCCTCCTCCGTCTCATAGGCGATCTGGGGCGTACCGCCGATCTGGGCAAAGAGCCCGTCCACCACGCCCCGCAGGCCGGAGCTCTTGCAGAAAAAGACCTGGGGATAGGGCAGCGTCTCCGACAGATCCACCGTGTGGCGCTCCGCCAGGGGATGGTTCCGGGGTACGATCAGGACCAGGTCCTGCTTATTGACGGGAATGGACGTCAGCCCCAGCTCCAGCGGCGGCCGGGAGGAAAACACCAGGTCAAACCGCTTGGCTTCCAGGCCGTCCAGCAGTTCCTTGGTCACGCCCGTATTGAAGGTGAACCGGATATCGCTGCCGGGATTGGCCGCCAGAAACCGAGCCGCCAGAGACGGCACGAAATCCACCCCCAGCGTCCGCAGCAGTCCCAGGCGGATTACGCCCTCGCCCCGGGCCACCCGCTGGAGAGACTCCACTCCCTCATCCAGGGTGGAAAGGGCCCGCTGGGCACAGTCCAAAAACTGCTCCCCAAACCGGGTCAGCGTGATGTTCCGCCCGCTCTTTTCAAACAGAGGCACCCCAAGCTCCATCTCCAACTGGGCAATGGCATGGCTCAGGCTTGGTTGGGTGATACAGAGCCGTTCCGCCGCCCGGGTGTAGTGCTGAACATGTGCCAGCTCTACGAAGTAGCGCAAATGTGACAAATTCACTACTTCTTCGCCTCCTTTCTCTTGTTGCAGTATAACACAGATGATAGAGAAAATCTATGGTTTTATAAGAAAGAATTGATTTGTTAATTTCTTGTCACGGCATTAAAGTAGGGACAGACAGAGGGCGGCAGCCGGGCAATGACAGGCTGCGGTGCCGGAGGATCTCTTCTGGCCCCCGCTGATTTTTTGCGTGTCCCGCTCCGCCGCCTCTACCAACATTTTTATTTAATCGGCCGCCCGGCGGCCAAAGGAGGAACTGACCTTGCACATTTCGGGAACCACCACCCTATTGGGGCTCATCGGAACACCGGTGGCGCACTCCAAGTCCCCCGCCATGTACAACCACTGCTTTGCCAAGTTCGGTCTGGACTGGGCCTATCTGGCCTTTGACATCCCCCTGGAGAAGACCGGTGAAGCCGTACAGGCCATCCGGACGCTGCACATGCGGGGCGCCAACGTGACCATGCCCTGCAAAAACGCCGTCATCCCCTACATGGACAAGCTGACCCCCGCCGCACAGGCCATTCAGGCGGTCAACACCATTGTCAATGAAAACGGCGTTCTGGTGGGTCACAACACCGACGGCTGCGGCTACACCCAGAACCTGCGCCGCAACGGCGTGGAAGTGGCCGGCAAGCGGATCGTGCTGCTGGGCGGCGGCGGAGCCGCCTCCGCCATCGCCATCCAGGCGGCTCTGGAGAGCGCCGCGGAGATTGCCGTGTTCAACCGCCGGGATGAATTCTGGTCTCGTATCGACCAGGGCCTCCAGGCCATCGCCAAGGCCGCCCCGGGCTGCACCATCTCCCTCCACGACCTGGACGACAAGCAGGAGCTCAAGGCCGCCATCGACGACTGCCACATCCTCTCCAACGCCACCCGGGTGGGCATGGAGCCCAACACCGAGCAGAGCCTCATCACCGACCTTGACTGGCTGCGGTCCGATCTGGTGGTGACGGACGTGGTCTACGCCCCTCCCCACACCAAGCTGCTCCGGGACGCCCAGGCCGCCGGCTGCAAGACCTGCGACGGACTGGGGATGCTCCTGTGCCAGGGCGCCGAGGCCTTCCGCCTTTACAGCGGCCTGGAGATGCCCGTGGAAGAGATCCGGGCCCTTTTGTACGCTTGATCATCAAATAAAGAGAAAGGAAGAACAGGACATGAACCAAACTGTGGACTCCAAGAAGTATTACCCCACGGCCCTGGCCCTGTACATCACCTATTTCGTTCTGGGTATCGCGGCCTCCATTATGGGACAGTACAAGCAGAACTTCGCCGCCATGTGGAACGCCTCCACGCTGGCGGACGGCAGCTATGACGTCTCCGGCGTGGTGGCGGTCATCGCCGCCATCGGCCTGGGCCGTCTGATCGCCTTCCCCATCGCCGGTCCCCTGTCCGACCGGCTGGGCCGCCGGCTCTCCGCCCTCATTGGCTGTGCCCTCTATGCCATCTTTTTGCTGACGGTCACCTTCTCCCCCAACATGTACATCGGCTATGTGCTGGCCATCATCAGCGGCATGGCCAACTCCTTCCTGGACACCAGCATCACCCCCTCCTGCATGGAGATCTTCAAGGAGAAGGGCACCATCGCCAACATCTTCACCAAGCTCTCCATCTCCATCGCCCAGTTCCTGCTGCCCTTCGCCATCAGCTTCGTGGCCGTGCGGGAGCTGCCCTTCAACACCATCTTCCTGGCCACCGCCGTGCTCATCATCGTGGACGGCATCTTCCTGGCCTTCCTGCCCTTCCCGCCCTTTGAGCGGGTGGTGAAGGTCAAGGGCGAGAAGAAGGCCCGGATGCACTTCACCCCCTCCGCCATCATCCTGGTGTGCCTGGGCTTCACCACCTCCACCACCTTCATGCTCTGGCTCAACTGCAACCAGGAGCTGGGCCTGCTCTACGGCCTCAGCGATCCCAGCCGCATCCAGTCCTTCTACTCCGTGGGCATCGTGCTGGCCCTGTTCGCCAGCGCCGCCCTGCTCAAGCGCAATGTGCGCCCGGCCCTGATCCTGGTGGTCTATCCCTGCGTGTCCCTGGTGACCCTGGTGGCCATCTATCTCATCCGCGCCCCCTTCATGTGTCTGGCGGGCGGCTTCCTGCTGGGCTTCTTCGCCGCCGGCGGCGTGCTGCAGCTGGTGACCGCAGTGGCCAATGAGATGTTCCCCAAGAACCGGGGCGTCATCACCTCTATCGTCATGATCGCCTCCAGCGCCGCCAACTACATCGGCGTGAGCATCGCCGGCGTGCTGACCCGCGTGGGCGGCACCGAGGGTCCCCATCTGGTTCTGGTGTTCAACATGGCGGTGACCCTGGTGGGCATCGTGCTGGCTCTGTACCTGAACACCCGCATCGACAAGGACTCCGGAAGGGAGTAAGACCATGGCAGATCGTACCTTATTCTTCATCGGCTTTATGGGCGCCGGCAAGACCTCCGTCTCCGCCGCCATGGGCCGCCTCCTGAACCGGGAGGTCATCGAAATGGACCAGCGCATCGCCCAGGACGAGGGCATGAGCGTGTCCGACATCTTCGCCCAGAAGGGCGAGCCCTACTTCCGTGCCTGCGAGACCGCGCTGCTGGAGAGCTTTCTCCACACCGAGCCCAAGATCGTCTCCTGCGGCGGCGGCGTGCCGCTGCGGGAGGAAAACGTGGCGGCCATGCGCCGCAGCGGCACCATCGTGCTCCTGAGCGCCCGCCCGGAGGTCATTCTGGACCGAGTGAAGGACAGCGACGAGCGTCCTCTGCTCCAGGGCAAGAAAAACATCCCCGCCATCTCCGCGCTGATGGAACAGCGCCGTCCCAAATACGAGGCCGCCGCGGACATCACCGTGGACACCTCGGATCTGAGCATTGAAGAGGTCTGCCAGGAGGTCCTCCGGCAGTCCAAAGTGCAATAAACCGACGAAATATTACAAGGAGGAATCAACCATGTCTCAGAAATATCCCATTACCGTCAGTTCCTGGACCCTGGGCGATCAGTGCACCTTTGAGGAGCGCGTGGCCGCCGCCAAGGCCGCCGGCTTTGAGGGCATCGGTCTCCGGGCCGAGACCTACGTGGACGCCCTGAACGAGGGTCTCTTCGACGCCGACATCCTGGCCATCCTGAAGAAGTACGACATGAAGGTCACCGAGGTGGAGTACATCGTTCAGTGGTGCGAGGAGCACCGCTCCTATGAGCAGAAGTACAAGGAGCAGATGTGCTTCCACATGTGCGAGCTGTTCGGCGTGAACCACATCAACTGCGGCCTCATGGAGAACTACTCCGTGGAGTACACCGCCCAGAAGCTGCGTGAGCTGTGCCACCGGGCCGGCAAGTACGTCATCGGCGTGGAGCCCATGCCTTACAGCGGTCTGCCCGATGTGAAGAAGGCCTGGGCCGTGGTGAAGGCCTCCGGCTGCGACAACGCCAAGCTGATTCTGGACTCCTGGCACTGGGTCCGCGCCGGCCAGAGCTACGATCCCTCCATCCTGGCCGACGTGCCCGCCGACAAGGTGGTCTCCATCCAGATCAACGACGTCCAGGCCCATCCCTACGCCGCCCCCGTGCTGCGTGACGAGTCCATGCACGACCGGATGCTGCCCGGCACCGGCTGCGGCGACACCGCCGGCTTCGTGAAGATGATCCGGGAGAAGGGCATCGAGCCCGCCGTCATGGGCGTGGAGGTCATCAGCGACGAGATCCTCAGCGCCGGCGTTCCCGCCGCCGCCAAGGCAAACTTTGACGCCACCCGGGCCGTGCTGGAGCAGGCCTGGCCCGAAGTACTGGAACACTAAGAAGGAGGAACTTTATCATGGAAGCAAGAATTTCCGGACACACCAAGCTCTTTTGCCTCATCGGCTCCCCTGTGGGCCACTCCGGCTCCCCCGCCATGTACAATTACAGCTTTGCCCGCACCGGCATCGACGCGGCCTATCTGGCCTTTGAGATCCCCCTGGAGCAGGTCAAGGAGGGCGTTGCGGCCCTGAAGACCCTGCAGGTGGGCGGCTTCAACATCACCATGCCCTGCAAGACCGCCGTGGCGGAGCTGCTGGATGAGCTCTCCCCCGCTGCCAAGCTGATCGGCGCCTGCAACACCGTCACCGTGGGCGAGGACGGCAAGCTCACCGGCCACAACACCGACGGCATGGGCTTCGTCCGCAACCTCCACGAAAACGGTGTGGAGGTCCAGGGCAAGAAGCTGGTGGTGCTGGGTGCCGGCGGTGCCGCCACCGCCATCTGCGTCCAGACCGCTCTGGACGGCGCCAGCGAGATCGCCATCTTCAACCGCAAGGATGAGTTCTACGCCAACGGCGAGCACACCGTGGAGAAGCTGCGCCAGGCCGTGCCCGGCTGCAAGGTCAGCATCACTCCTCTGGAGGACAGCGCCGCTCTGGCCGAGGCCGTGAAGGGCTGCGACATCCTGGTCAACGCCACCAAGGTGGGCATGAAGCCCCTGGACGGCGAGACCCTCATCGATCCCGCCCTGTTCCGCTCCGACCTGGTTGTGGCCGACACCGTCTACAACCCCCGTGAGACCCGCATGATCCAGGAGGCCAAGGCCGCCGGCTGCAAGGCCGCCATCGGCGGCATCGGCATGCTGCTGTGGCAGGGCGTGGCCGCCTTCAAGCTCTTCACCGGCAAGGATATGCCCGCCCAGGAGGTCCTGGAGAAGTTCTTCTCCTGATCCCCGGACCGGAAGGGAGACTCCCATGAGACCGGTATTGCTGCTTGTCACCTACACCGCCAAACCCCAGGGGCGGGAGCGCTTTTTGCAGCAGGTGACCCAGAATGGGATCCTGGAAGCCATCCGCCGGGAGGAGGGCTGCCAGTCCTACGACTACTTCCTCAGTGCGGAGGACGACCGGCAGATCCTGCTGGTGGAAAAGTGGGCCGATGAAGGGGCCCAGCAGCGCCACATGGCGCAGCCGCATATGAAGCAGCTGGCCCAGATCAAGGATCAGTGGATCGATCAGACCAGCGCAGAGCGGATCTATTTAGAAAGAGGAGAGATCAAATGAAATTCCCTACCATGTTTTCTCCGGTGCAGATCGGCACGGTGACCGTGCCCAACCGGTTTGTGGTGCCCCCCATGGGCAACAACCTGGCCAACACCGACGGTTCCCTCAGTGACCGTTCCCTGGCCTACTATCAGGCCCGGGCCAAGGGCGGCTTCGGCCTCATCACCATCGAGTCCACCGTGGTCTATCAGGAGGCCAAGGGCGGCCCCCGGAAGCCCTGCCTGTTCTCCGACGACACCGTGGAGAGCTTCCGCCGGGTGGCTGACGCCTGCCACGCCTACGGCGCCAAGGTGTCCATCCAGCTCCAGCACGCCGGCCCCGAGGGCAACTCCGCCCTCACCGGCTATCCCCTGAAGGCCGCCAGCGCCGTGCCCGCCGCCCAGGGCCGGGAGATCCCTGAGGCTGTGTCCAACGAGGAGATCTACCGCATCATTGAGTGCTACGGTGACGCCGCCCGCCGCGCCCAGCAGGCCGGCATCGACATGGTGGAGGTCCACTGTGCCCACGGCTATCTGGTCAGCACCTTCATCTCCCAGCGCACCAATCACCGCACCGATGAGTTCGGCGGCTGCTTCGAGAACCGGATGCGCCTGCCCCGCCTCATCATCGAGAACATCCGCCGCAAGACCGGCGGCAACCTGCCCATCCTCTGCCGCATCAACGCCAGCGACGAGGTGGAGGGCGGCCAGACCGTCCAGGATGCCGCTGCTGTGGCTGCCTATCTGGAGCAGGAGTGCGGCGTGGACGCCCTCCACGTGACCCGCTCCGTCCACCTCCACGACGAGTTCATGTGGGCCCCCGGCGTCACCCACGGCGGCTTCAACGCCGACCTGGTCAGCGAGATCAAGCGCGCCGTGTCCGTGCCCATCATCGCTGTGGGCCGCTTCACCGAGCCCCAGTACGCGGAGCTGCTGGTCAAGCAGGGCCGTGCGGACCTGATCGCCTTCGGCCGTCAGAGCATCGCCGACCCCGACATGCCCAACAAGGCCCGCAACGGCCAGCTGGAGACCCTTGCCCCCTGCATCGGCTGCCTGCTGGGCTGCGTGCCCAACATGTTCGCCGGCAAGCCCATCACCTGCGCCGTGAACCCCTGCGTGGGCCGGGAGGCTGAGCTCAAGCCCGCCGCCGTGTCCAAGAACGTGGTGGTGGTGGGCGGCGGCCCCGGCGGCCTGTACGCTGCCTGGGCCTGCGCGGTCCGCGGCCACAAGGTGACTCTGCTGGAGAAGAACCAGGAGCTGGGCGGCAACTTCCGCATCGCCTCCTATCCCACCGGCAAGGGCCAGCTGTCCGAGGCCATTCGCTCCATGATCGTCAAGTGCCAGAAGGCCGGCGTGGATCTGCGCTGCGGCGTGGAGGCCGATGAGGCCACGCTGAAGGCCCTGGCTCCCGACGCCATGATCCTGGCCACCGGCTCCAACCCCCTGGTCCTGCCCATCCCCGGCCTGGACACCTGCGGCTACATCACCGCCCAGGATATGCTGGAAGGCAAGGCTGCCGTGGGCCGGAAGGTCCTGGTGGTCGGCGGCGGCATGGTGGGCTGCGAGGCGGCCGAGTTCCTGGCCGAGCGCGGCTACGAGGTCGGCATCATCGAGATGAAGGACGTGATCGCCGCCGACGTGACCCCGGAGAACCGCCGGTACATGTTCGAGAACTTCGCCGAGAACCATGTCCAGCTGCAGCCCGGCGCCAAGGTGGGCCAGTTCTACACCGACGGTGTGGACTACACCCTCTCCGACGGCACCACCGGCTCCATGCGCGGCTATGACAACGTGATCCTGGCCATGGGCTCCCGCTCCAACACCGCTCTGAAGGAGACCGCGGAGAAGCTCTGCTCCCAGGTGTTCGTCATCGGCGAGGCTGCCAAGGCTCCCGGCAATGCCGTTCTGGCTACCGGCGACGCCCTGGACGCTGCCCTGCAGATCTGATTTCTCGTTCCTTTGCTTTTCTCCTGCGGCCGCGGGCAAATCACCCTCCCCGTCTTTCTTTGACTCCTATCTCCCGCGGCCGCCTCTTTCTTTTGAAAAAGGACCTGATCCACAGAGGATCAGGTCCTTTTTTCTCTGCCTCCATCGCCCCGCCCGGGGGCAGCCGGAACAAAGGCATAAAAAAAGCGCTTCCGCCGCAGCGGAAGCGCTTTTTCATCAGCCGATGGAGATGCTGGAACTCTTGGGCAGTTCCTTCTTGGCCTGCTTGGGCATGGACAGCTTCAGAATGCCGTCCTCATACTTGGCAGAGACATCCTCAGGCTCCATGTCGCCCACGTAGAAGCTCCGGCTGCAGGCACCGGCATACCGCTCCTGACGGATGTATCTGCCCTTCTTGTCGTTCTCGTCCTTATCCAGGCCCTTGGCGGCGCTGACGGTCAGATAACCGTCCTTCAGGTCCACCTTGATCTCGTCCTTCTTGAAGCCGGGCAGGTCGATGTCCACCTCGTAGGTGTCCTCGGTCTCACGCACATCGGTCTTCATCAAATTCTTGGCGTGCTTGCCGTACAGCGCATTGCTGCCGTCCCATACGGGGAACATACCAAAGTTATCGTTGAAAAATTCATCGAACAGATTCTCACCAAAAATGCTGGGCAACATAAGTCATTCCTCCATTCTTTGCACTTATCTTTTGCCCTGCGGGAGGCGCCCTTTGGGCCTCTCTCTCTTGGAACAACTCTGTTATAGCACCAGGAATTAGCACTGTCAATAGGAGAGTGCTAATGTTAACAAAATCAGCAAGGTTTGTTCACAAAATATACGATTTTTCCAGACGCGCCCGAAAAACGTCCTTTTTTTATCCCGGATTTTCCATCACTTTCCCACCTTACAGCCAGGAAAAGTCCCTTATACAGCGAAAAAAGCACAGGCACCAGCGCACGTTTGCCGGTGTCTGTGCCTGCTCATTTCCGGGCGGGGAAGTCCGCCCCGCCGCGTTTCAAACAGGGGCTAATCCTCCTGGGCAATGGTGGCTTGGGCGGCCAACAGCAAGAGCCGCTGAAATTCTGCCCGCTCGGCATCGGTCATCTGCTGGGTCATGCGCTGGAAGCACACGTCGATCTCCTCTTTGACAAACGGATACACCTTCCAGGCCTTCTCTGTGGGCCGGATGTCATAGGTCCGCTTGTCCTTGGCGTTGGTGGTGCGCACGATAAAGCCGGTCTCCTCCAGCTTGGTCACCGTCTTTGCAATGACGCTCTTGTCCAGGCCCAGCCGCTTTGTGATCTCGTCCTGGGTCAGCATCTCAAAATCGCAGACGATCAGGATGACCACCGCCTGCGCCGCCGTGAGATCATACTGGGTACAGCCGTTGTTGAGCCAAATGTGGGATTTCCGATACAAAATCGATATGGATTTGAAAGGACTGTCCATAATCGCGGACATGCCGTACACCTCCCTTTTGCAGCGCCCCTATTATAAAGGAATTCGCAGCCATTTGCAAATCCATTTGGTGGCAACTGCAACTAGTTATTGACGAACTCTGTCCGCCGTGTTATAGTAAATTAGTGGCAGTTGCCACCTTTTATTATATCATATGTCTAAAGGAGAGTCTTATTTTTATGGAAAAAGCCGAAAAAATCTGGAATAGGAAATTTATTCTCCTATTCATCACGAACCTGCTGGTATTGGCAGCGTTTTATGCCTCCATCCCCATCATCCCGGTCTACTGCCAGGAGATCGGGATCACGGGCTCCAAGGTGGGCATCGTGCTGACGGCCATGTCCGTTGCAACGGTGCTGTTTCGTCCTGTGGCGGGCTATCTGCTGGATAACTTCAACCGCTACCGGGTGTATCTGCTGTTTTTGACCCTTTTCTGCCTGTCCTTCCCTGCGTTCATCGCCTTCCCCGTGTTCGGTCTGCTGATCGTGGTCCGGCTGTACATGGGCGTTGTGTACTCTGTGTGCGCCTCCGCCACCATGACGCTGGCCGGAGACGTGCTGCCCACCAGCAAAGTCACCGAGGGCATCAGCCGCTTTGCCTTCACCGTGTCCATCGGCATGGCACTGGGCCCCTATGTGGGACTGCAGGTCCAGAGCAACATGAGCAGCAAGGCCTCCTTCCTGACCATTTTCGGCATCACCGTTCTGGCATTGATCTGCGTATCCTGCTGCCGGATGAAGTACCCCAAGGTGCAGCGGAAGAAGTTCTCCATCCGTGAGACCATCTACGGCCCCGCCGTGCCCTTCATGCTCAACATGATGTTTTTGATGATCCCCTATGGCGCAGTGATCGCCTACTCCTCCATCCTGGCCCAGGAAAAGGACATCATGGGGTATCTTCCCTACTTCTACATCTGCCTGGTGGTGGGTATGCTGATCTCCAAGCTGTCCACCCAGAAGGTCATCGACGGCGGCAAGCACCGTCCCCTGGTCTATGCCAGCCTGGTGGTCCTGATCCTCACCATGATCAGCTTCCTGTTCCTGACCACCGGCGTGCACCTGCTGGTGGCGGGCTTCTTCTTCGGTCTGGGCTACGGCATCCTGCAGCCCCTGTTCCAGTCCTTCGTCACCGGCACCACCCCCGGTCCCAAGCGGGGCGCCGCCAATGCCACCTATATGCTCTCTTATGATATCGGCATCGGCATCGGCTCCTTGCTCATGGGCTTCCTGCAGGAGCCCATCGGCCTGACCACCGGCTTTGCCCTGACGGCCATCGCCTATGTGGTGGGCGGCATCGTCTACATCGCATACTCGGACGGCTACTACCGCAAGTTGAGAAAGAGCACCCAACAGT
>ERZ791871.1822-NODE-1822-length-16811-cov-2.343161_pt1 | contig 16811 bp, 12 predicted proteins | sample MGYA00510280_ERZ791871 | MGnify/ENA primary metagenome ERZ791871 (study PRJEB30046, sample SAMN00792111) | human gut metagenome | study: EMG produced TPA metagenomics assembly of the A metagenome-wide association study of gut microbiota in type 2...
TTGGAGGAGCCCAGGTGTCGGAAAAGCACGCCGGATTCGTAATCAACCGGGAGAACGCTTCCCCTGAGGAGATCAGAGATCTGATTGAAGCGGTGAGAACGCGGGTGTTTGAGACGTCCGGCGTGCGGCTGGAGCCGGAGGTGAAGCTTCTGGGCTTCGGGCCGTCCGCCTGGGGAGACACCGCTTCCGCAGATTCAAAAAGGAGTAATTAGCGTATGCGTCTTGTAATTGTAACCGGAATGAGCGGAGCCGGGAAAACCACAGCTCTTAAAATGCTGGAGGATATGGGATTTTACTGCGTGGATAATCTTCCGATTCCACTGATTGGAAAGTTTGCGGAGCTGGCGGGATCCAGAAGAGGAGAAAAAAGCCAGGCGGCTCTGGGAATTGATATCAGAAGCGGCGAATCGCTGGAGGAGCTGGGCGCTATTTTAAAGGAATGGGACGAGAGCCGCTTTCCCTACGAGATTCTCTTCCTTGACGCGGGGGACGAGGTTTTGATCAAGCGGTATAAGGAGACCAGGAGAAGCCATCCGCTGGCAGGCCTTGACCGTCTGGACAGGGGCATTGAGAAGGAGCGGAGGAAGCTGGCCTTTTTAAAGAAAAGGGCGGATTATATTTTAGACACCAGCATGCTTCTCACAAAAGAACTGAGAATTGAGCTGGAAAAGATTTTCATTTCCAACGAGGACTACAGAAGCCTTTATGTGACCGTGTTAAGCTTTGGCTTTAAGTATGGAATTCCGGTGGACGCGGATCTTGTGTTCGACGTGCGGTTTCTGCCCAATCCCTACTATGTAGACGAGCTGAAAAGCCATACGGGAAACGAGCCCGAGGTACAGGAATTTGTCATGAAAGGCGGGCTGGCGGAGGAATTCTTAAAAAAACTTTCCGATATGGTGCTGTTTCTGCTTCCCCACTATGTGGAGGAGGGGAAAAATCAGCTGGTCATCGCCATCGGCTGCACAGGGGGAAAACACCGCTCCGTGACAGTGGCCAACCGCCTCTATGAGCGCCTGAAGGCCAAGGAGGATATCGGCGTAAAGATTGAACACAGAGATATCGAGAAAGACAGCAGGAGAAAGCAGGAGGTTTGATTTGTCGTTTTCTTCACATGTAAAAGAGGAGCTTTCCAGACAGGTAAGCCCTGCCAGACACTGCCAGATAGCGGAAACCGCGGCTATTTTAAGTCTGTGCGGAAAGGTCCACATCACAGAGGATAACCAGTACATGATCCGCATCCACACAGAAAATGTGGCGGTTGCCAGAAAATACTTTACATTACTGAAAAAAGCATTTAATATTAGAGCGGATGTGGCAATCCGCAGGAATGCGTTTTTAAAGAAAAACAGGACGTACACAGTGGCGGTCAGACGCAGCAGGGACGCAGTCCGGGTGCTGCAGGCTGCCAGGCTTCTGGGAGACGACGGGGATGTCTGTGAAAATATGTCCGTGGTGAAAAATCTGATTATCCAGAATTCCTGCTGCCGGAGAGCCTTCGTCCGCGGCGCCTTTCTGGCAGCAGGATCCTTAAGCGATCCGGAAAAGTTCTACCATTTCGAGATTGTCTGCTCCTCTGAGGAGAAAGCAGAGCAGCTGAGGGAAATCATAGGGACTTTTTCCATTGAGGCAAAAATAGTTGTCAGAAAGAAGTATTATGTGGTATATATAAAAGAGGGCAGTCAGATTGTAGAGATTCTGAACGTGATGGAGGCTCCTCTGGCCCTGATGGAGCTTGAGAATATCAGAATCCTCAAGGAGATGAGAAACAGTGTGAACCGCCAGGTCAACTGTGAGACTGCCAATATTAATAAAACTGTGTCTGCCGCTGTCAAACAGCTTCAGGATATCGCCTATATCAGAGACACAGTTGGACTGGACTACCTGCCTGAATCTTTAGCTGAGATCGCCCAGGCGAGATTGGAACGGCCAGACGCTACTTTAAAGGAACTTGGAGAGATACTTAGTCCTCCGGTGGGGAAGTCAGGGGTGAACCACCGGCTCAGAAAGATCAGCTCCATCGCTGAGAGCCTGCGGGGACAGAAATCACAGCAGCAGGAATTGTTCCTTGAAAGGAATGAGGAGGAAAGTTATGAAAAGTAAGGAAGTCACAATCGAGCTGGCGTCAGGACTGGAAGCCCGCCCGGTAGCCATGCTGGTACAGGTAGCCAGCCAGTACGAAAGCCGCATTTACATGGAATATGCCAACAAAAAGGTGAATGCCAAGAGCATTATGGGGATGATGTCTCTGGTGCTTCCAGTAGGCGAGAAGGTGGTTGTCACTGCCGACGGCTCTGATGAGGATACGGCGATCGCAAGCATTGAGAAATATCTGTCCGCCGAGTAGAGATGACGGCAGAGCAGAGTCCATAAGAGGAACATAGACAGATGTAAAGGAGGGAACGGCAGACGCTGCGCCCTCCTTCTTAGCGTTTCCGGCCGGATTTTTCAGGCACAGAGGCGCAGATACCATACATATTTAAGGAAAGGAAAAGGAAGACTACATGGCTTTTACACATCTTCATGTGCATACAGAGTACAGCCTTTTAGACGCCTCCTCCAAAATAAAGGAGCTGGTGGCCAGAGCGAAGGAGCTGGGCATGGACAGTCTGGCTATTACGGATCACGGCGTTATGTACGGAGTCATTGATTTTTACCGGGCGGCCAGGGAGGCTGGAATCCGTCCTGTGTTAGGCTGTGAGATTTATGTGTGTCCTGGATCCCGGTTTGACCGTGAAATCGGTGTGGGAGAGGATAAATACTATCACCTGATTCTGCTGGCAGAGAACAACGAAGGGTATCAGAACCTGATGAAGATTGTGTCCGCCGGCTTTGTGGAGGGCTTTTATTACAAGCCCAGAGTGGACTACGAGACTCTGGAGCGGTACAGCAGGGGCCTTATCTGCCTTTCTGCCTGCCTGGCCGGGGAGGTCCAGAGAAATCTTGCCCGCGGCATGTACGAGGAGGGAAAGAAAGCAGCTCTTCGCTATCAGAGAATTTTTGGAGAGGGCAATTTCTTTCTGGAGCTTCAGGATCACGGAATCCCCATGCAGAAGACGGTGAACCAGGGACTTTTGCGAATGAGCCAGGATACGGGAATTCCGTTAGTTGCCACCAACGACTGCCACTATATTAACAGGGAGGATGAAAAGTCCCACGACATTCTCCTGTGCATCCAGACTGGAAAAAAGGTGGCGGATGAGAACCGGATGCGCTACGAGGGCGGACAGTATTACGTCAAGTCGAGGAGGAGATGAAGAACCTCTTCCCCTATGCCCTGGAAGCTCTGGAGAATACCCATAAGATTGCCATGCGCTGCAACGTGGAGATTGAGTTTGGAGTGACGAAGATTCCGCAGTTTGACGTGCCGGGAGGAAAGACTTCCTGGGAATATTTAAACGAGCTGTGCACATCAGGGTTTGAGAAGCGGTATCCAGAGGACGACGGAAGCCTGAGAAAGCGTCTGGACTATGAGCTTTCCGTCATACAGTCCATGGGCTATGTGGATTACTTCCTGATTGTGTGGGATTTTATCCACTTCGCCCGCTCCCACGACATCATGGTAGGGCCGGGACGAGGCTCGGCGGCGGGAAGCATCGTCTCCTACAGCCTGGGAATTACGGATATTGACCCCATCCGCTACAACCTGCTCTTTGAGCGGTTTCTGAATCCGGAGAGAGTGTCCATGCCTGATATTGATATTGATTTCTGCTTCGAACGCCGCCAGGAGGTCATCGACTACGTGGTTCAGAAGTACGGAAGAGACCGGGTGGTGCAGATTGTAACCTTCGGTACCCTGGCGGCCAAGGGCGTGGTCCGGGACGTGGGAAGGGTTCTGGATATGCCCTACGCCAAGTGCGACGCTGTGGCCAAGATGATTCCGGGGGATCTGGGTATGACGCTTGACAAGGCCCTGAAAACACCAGAGCTTAGAGAGGCCTATGACAGCGATCCGGAGATCAAATATCTGATTGACATGAGCAGGAGGCTGGAGGGACTTCCCAGACATACGTCCATGCACGCGGCGGGAGTGGTGATCAGCCGGAATAAGGTGGACGAGTACGTGCCTCTTTCCAGGGCGGCGGACGGTTCCATCACCACCCAGTTTACCATGACTACATTAGAGGAGCTGGGGCTTTTAAAAATGGATTTCCTGGGTCTGCGCACCCTGACAGTGATTCAGAACGCCGTGCGCCAGACAGAGAAAACCCACGGCATCCACATTGATTTGAACCAGATCGACTATAATGACAGGGCGGTGCTGGAATCTCTGGGCACAGGCAAGAACGACGGCGTGTTCCAGCTGGAGAGCGGCGGAATGAAGAGCTTCATGAAGGAGCTGAAGCCGGAGAACCTGGAGGACATTATCGCAGGTATCTCCCTGTACCGCCCGGGTCCTATGGATTTTATTCCCAAATACCTGAAGGGAAAGAACGACAGAAGCTCCATCACCTACGACTGCCCTCAGCTGGAGCCGATTTTAAGCCCCACCTACGGCTGCATCGTCTACCAGGAGCAGGTAATGCAGATTGTGCGGGATCTGGCCGGCTACACGCTGGGCCGAAGCGATCTGGTGCGCCGCGCCATGTCCAAGAAAAAGGCCGCAGTGATGGAAAAGGAGAGGCAGAACTTCGTCTACGGCAATCCGGAGGAGGGAGTGAAGGGCTGTATTGCCAACGGCATCGACGAGAAGACCGCCAACACCATCTACGACGAGATGATCGACTTCGCCAAGTACGCCTTCAACAAGTCCCACGCGGCGGCCTATGCGGTGGTATCCTACCAGACGGCCTACCTGAAATACTATTATCCGGTGGAGTTTATGGCGGCTCTCATGACGTCGGTGAAGGACAATGTCTCCAAGGTGTCGGAGTATATTTTAACCTGCCGCCAGATGGGCATGAAGATCATGCCGCCGGATATTAACGAGGGAGAGGGAGGCTTCTCCGTATCGTCGGGAGCCATCCGGTCCGGCCTCTCGGCGATCAAGAGTATCGGCCAGAGCGTGGTGGACGAGATTGTGAAGGAAAGGACGGCCAGAGGCCCCTTCACTTCCCTGGAAAATTTCATTGACCGCATGAGCAATAAGGAGGTCAATAAGAGAACCATAGAAAGCTTTATTAAATCGGGAGCGCTGGACAGCCTTCCCGGTACCAGAAAGCAGAAATTTCTGGTTTCAGCGGCTCTGTTAGACCAGAAAAATAAGGAAAAGAAAAACTCCATGGAAGGACAGATGTCTCTGTTCGATTTTGTGGAGGAGGAAGAAAAAGAGCAGTTCCAGATTACCTTTCCGGATGTGGGAGAGTATACGAAAGAGGAGCTTCTGGCCTTTGAGAAGGAGATGCTGGGCGTCTACGTCAGCGGCCATCCTCTGGAAGAGTATATGGATCTCTGGAAAAAGAATGTGACGGCTGTCTCCTCTGATTTTGTTGTGAATGAGGAGGAGGGAACCGCCAGGGTCCGTGACGGCGCTTACGTGACGATAGGCGGCATGATTACAGAAAAGACAGTAAAAACCACACGGCAGAACAAGATGATGGCCTTTATTACGGTGGAGGATCTGGCAGGAACGGTAGAGGTGTTAATCTTCCCAAGAGATTATGAGAAGAACCGGGAACTTCTGATAGAGGATGAAAAGGTGTTTGTCCAGGGCCGCGTATCCATCGGCGATGATCCGGCGGGAAAGCTGATCTGCGAGAGAATTACCCCATTTTCCATGGTTCCCAGAGAGCTTTGGCTGAAATATCCGGATAAAGAAGCGTATTTTTCCGCAGAGCAGGAACTTTTGGATATGCTGAGGCTCAGCGAGGGAAGCGATCGGGTTGTCATCTATCTGGAGGCAGAGCGGGCGAAAAAAGTGCTGCCGGTAAACTGGAGTGTCAGCGCTGATTCTGTGCTGGTGGAAAGGCTTTCTGAGAAACTTGGTGAAAAAAATGTCAAAGTAGTGGAAAAAACTATTGAAAAGATAGGGAAAATGAATTAGAATGTACAGGACAGAATGCATTGTTTTTAAAGATTTTTGATAGACGCGATAATGGAGGTAGAAGTAGATGGCAAAAGAGGTTAAGACAATCGGCGTCCTCACCAGCGGCGGCGACGCTCCCGGAATGAACGCGGCGATCCGCGCTGTAGTCAGAACGGCAATCAACAAGGGACTGAAGGTAAAAGGTATCATGAGAGGGTACGCAGGCCTTCTTCAGGAGGAGATTGTGGATATGAACGGCCTCAGCGTGGCCGATATCATCGGACGCGGAGGAACGGTTCTCTACACCGCCAGATGCCCGGAGTTTACCACAGCCGAGGGACAGCAGAAAGGCGCTGAGATCTGCCGCAGGCACGGCATCGACGGACTTGTGGTAATCGGAGGAGACGGATCCTTTAAGGGAGCTGGAAAGCTGTCCGCTCTTGGAATCAACACCGTAGGCCTTCCGGGAACCATTGACCTGGATATTGCCTGTACGGATTACACCATCGGCTTCGACACAGCGGTCAATACAGCCATGGACGCCATTGACCGCGTCCGGGATACGTCCACTTCCCATGAGCGGTGCAGCATCATCGAGGTAATGGGAAGAAACGCCGGATATATCGCACTCTGGTGCGGACTTGCCAACGGCGCGGAGGATATTCTCCTTCCGGAGCGCTATGACGGCAACGAGCAGGAGCTGATCAGCCGCATTATTGAGAACAGAAAGCGCGGAAAGAAGCACCATATTATCATCAACGCAGAGGGAATCGGCCATTCTGCTTCCATGGCCAGAAGAATCGAGGCGGCCACAGGCATTGAGACAAGAGCCACGATTTTAGGCTACATGCAGCGAGGCGGCGCTCCTACCTGCAAGGACAGAGTGTACGCTTCCATCATGGGAGCCAAGGCGGTAGAGTTGCTCTGCGCAGGAAAGAGCAACCGGGTGGTAGCTTACAAGAACGGAGAGTACGTAGATTACGATATTCAGGAAGCTCTCAGCATGAAGAAGGACATTCCTGAGGAGCAGTACAAGATCAGCAAGATGCTGATTCGATAAGACGAAAGACTGCAGAAGTCCCCAAGGGGAAGAGAAGACATCAGGGCGCAGAAGCGTTCTGGTGTCTTTTTCGCAGATGGAGAGGAGAGACAGATGGCGGAAAATGTTGTGCTCTGCGGAGCCAATTCCTATGTGGAGAAATATTATTTTAACGAGGAGTTTTCTAAGCTTCCCGAGCAGGTGAAGGAAGAACTGCAGATTATGTGCGTCATGTTCACGGAGGACGTGGGAGGGGTGCTGACTCTGGAGTTTACGCCGGAGGGAGAGCTTCAGTTTAAGGTGGCCTGCGACGAGACGGACTATCTGTTTGACGAGATAGGAAGCGCCCTGAAAATCAAGCAGTACCAGATGGAAAAAAGAGAGCTGCTGGAGGCGCTGGAGCTTTACTACCGCGTTTTCATTTCAGGCGGAGAGGACGCGGAAAAGCTGAAAAGCCTGTTTCTGGAGGAAGAAAAGCAGGAGGCCCATGAAAGAAAAGCAGGAAGAATCGATGAATCATAAAACAGAGAACAGATTGCAGAAAAAGAAGCTGAACATCGGAGGGGTAGAGCTTCCGTCTCCCGTAGGACTGGCGCCTATGGCCGGGGTGACGGATCTGCCCTTCCGCATCCTCTGCCGGGAACAGGGCTGCGGGCTGATGTGCACGGAGATGGTGAGCGCCAAGGCTCTGCTCTACAAAAATAAGAATACGAAGCCTCTTTTAGAGACAGTTCCGGAGGAACATCCCCTGGCTGTCCAGCTCTTTGGCTCCGATCCGGAGATTATGAGCCAGATGGCGCTTCAGCTGGAGGAAGGGCCTTATGATATCATTGACATCAACATGGGCTGCCCGGTGCCGAAGATTGTCAACAACGGAGAGGGCTCCGCGCTGATGAAAAATCCAAAGCTGGCCGGAGAAATTATCTCCGCCATGGTAAAAAAACTGAAAAAACCAGTGACAGTCAAGTTCAGAAAAGGATTCAACGACCAGTCAGTCAACGCGGTGGAGTTTGCCAAAATGGCAGAGCAGAGCGGAGCGGCGGCTGTGACGGTCCACGGGAGAACCAGGGAGCAGTTTTACTCTGGAAAAGCGGACTGGGATATCATCCGGCAGGTGAAGGAGGCGGTTTCCATTCCCGTCATCGGAAACGGAGATATTTTCACTCCGGAGGACGCGGCGCGGATGATGGAGGAGACGGGCTGCGACGGCGTGATGGCGGCCAGGGGAGCCAAGGGAAATCCGTGGCTGTTCCACAGGATTAACCATTATCTGGAAACGGGAGAAATTCTGCCGCAGCCGTCCCTTTCGGAGATTCGGGACATGATCCTGCGCCACGCCAGACTGCAGGTGGAATATAAGGGAGAATTCATCGCCATGCGGGAGATGAGAAAGCACGTGGCCTGGTACACCGCCGGGTGTCCCCACTCCGCGGCCCTCAGAAACGATATCAACATGGTGGAGACCCTGGAAGGATTAATTGAGCTGGTAGACAAAAGACTCCGGTAAGACGGCGGAGAAACCACGGAATGTCCCGAAATATCAGCATCTGCAGGGATCTATTCCTTGACATCGCCATGCAATTCAGTTATAATATTACGACGCGGAAAGAAGAAAAAAATACCGGTCAGAGGTATCTGACACAGGAATAGAAGGGGAGATTCCCTGTAAAATGTAACCCGAAAGGAAGGAAAGTATCATGGCAGACAAGAAACATATCCTCACTTACACAGGCTTAAAGCAGTATGAAGATGAGTTACAGGATTTAAAGGTAAACAAGCGTCAGGAGATCGCTCAGAAGATCAAGGAAGCCAGAGAGCAGGGTGACCTGTCCGAGAACGCTGAGTACGATGCTGCAAAGGATGAGCAGAGAGACATCGAGGCCAGAATCGAGCAGCTGGAGAAGCTGTTAAAGAACGCGGAGGTCGTAGTTGAGGAGGAGATCGATCTTGAGAAAATCAACATCGGCTGCCGTGTAAAGGTATTAGATATGGAGTTCGACGAGGAGATGGAGTTCAAGATCGTTGGTTCCACTGAGGCAAACAGCCTTCAGAATAAGATTTCCAACGAGTCACCGGTAGGCCATGCCCTTCTCGGCAAGAAGGCCGGAGACATTGTAGACGTAGAGACACAGGCTGGAGTGATTCAGTACAAGGTGCTGGAGATCCAGAGAGTATCATAAAAATCGCACAAAGGAGTGAAGACAGTGGCAGAGCAGCAGAACAACAGAGAAGAGCAGGAGTTAAACCATTTATTGAAGGTGCGCCGTGAGAAGCTGGCTGAGCTTTGCGAAAGCGGCAGAGATCCGTACAAGGTTACAAAGTATGACGTGACTGCGCACAGCGCGGAAGTAAAAGTGCGCTATGAGGAGCTGGAGGGAAAAGAGGTATCCCTGGCAGGACGTATGATGTCCAAGCGCGTCATGGGAAAGGCGTCCTTCTGCAATCTTCAGGATTTACAGGGGAATATCCAGTCCTATGTGGCCAGAGACGAGATCGGCGAGGAAGCTTATAAGGAATTCAAAAAGATGGATATCGGCGATATCATCGGAATCCGCGGTATCGTATTTACCACGAAGACAGGCGAGATTTCCATTCATGCAAAGAGTGTAGAGCTGCTCTCCAAGAGTCTTCAGATCCTTCCGGAGAAGTTCCACGGACTGACAAACACAGATATGCGTTACCGTCAGAGATACGTGGATCTGATTATGAATCCAGAGGTAAAGGACACCTTTATCAAGCGTTCCCAGATTGTGAAGGAGATCAGAAGCTTCTTAGACGGAAGAGGCTTTATGGAGGTGGAGACGCCGGTTCTGGTAGCCAATGCAGGCGGAGCCAACGCAAGGCCGTTCCAGACACATTTCAACGCCCTGGACGAGGACGTGAACTTAAGAATTTCCCTGGAGCTCTACTTAAAGAGACTGATCGTAGGCGGACTTGAGAGAGTGTACGAGATTGGCCGCGTATTCAGAAACGAGGGAACCGATACAAAGCACAATCCGGAGTTCACACTTCTTGAGATCTACCAGGCTTTCACCAACTACGAGGGAATGATGGAGCTGACAGAGACCATGTTCCGCGAGGTTGCCAGAAAGGTTCTGGGTACTCTTCAGGTAGAGTATGACGGCGAGGTGATTGACCTGGAGAAGCCGTTCGCCCGCATTACCATGATTGACGCTGTTAAGCAGTACAGCGGCGTGGATTTCCGCGAAATTAAGACTGATCAGGAAGCGAAGGCAGTGGCCAAGGAGCATCACATTGAGTTTGAGAACCGCCATAAGAAGGGCGATATCCTGAATCTGTTCTTCGAGGAGTATGTAGAGGAGAAGCTGGTTCAGCCGACCTTCGTTACAGATCACCCGGTTGACATTTCCCCGCTCTCCAAGAGAAAGCCGGAGGATCCGGAGTACACAGAGCGCTTTGAGCTCTACATTACCCGCAGAGAGTTTGCCAACGCATACTCCGAGTTAAACGATCCGATTGACCAGAGAGAGAGATTCCTGGCTCAGGAGGCCTTAAAGGCAGCCGGAGACGAGGAGGCCTGCTCCATGGACGACGACTTTATCAACGCCCTGATGATCGGTATGCCGCCGACAGGAGGTCTGGGCATTGGTATCGACCGTTTCGTTATGCTGCTGACCAACTCCTACGCCATCAGAGACGTGCTGCTGTTCCCGACAATGAAGTCTTTAGACGCAAAGAAGGGCGATAACAAGGCAGAGACAGCAGAGTCTAAGCCGAACGCGTTTGAGGCAGCTGCAGCAGGCGTGTCCGCGCCAAGCGTACAGATTGATCTTTCCAAGGTAAAGATTGAGCCGCTGTTCGAGGAGTTCGTAGATTTCGATACCTTTGCAAAATCTGATTTCAGAGTAGTGAAGGTAAAAGAGTGCGAGGCAGTGAAGAAGAGCAAAAAGCTTCTGAAGTTCGTTCTGGACGACGGTTCCGGCAAGGACCGCACCATTTTAAGCGGTATCCACGAGTATTACGAGCCGGAAGAGCTGGTTGGCAAGACCTGCGTGGCTATCACCAACCTGCCGCCGAGACCGATGATGGGTATTCCGTCTGAGGGTATGCTGATTTCCGCCGTGTATGAGTATGACGGACGGGAAGGCTTAAATCTGCTGATGTTAGATGACGTGATTCCGGCGGGAGCGAAGCTGTACTAAGGCTTAGAGAAAAAGCGTACTTTTTGAGCAGTGTATGACAGTAGTACGACAATTTAAAGTGGCTTAATGGGTTTTAACAAGCGGTTTTGTGAAAAATCCATATTAGTCCAGGTAAATATTTTATACAAAGAGGGACATTTTTCTAAAAGAAATTTTAGGAAGATGTCCTTTTGTGCTTCTGGTCAAAAAATAAAGACCTGGAGGAATCAGTGGGAGCAGGCGGTACAAATTCGTTATTCTGACCGTTATCTTGAATATGCGGTTTACAACAAAGATTTCTATTAAGTGCTTTGACTATGCAAAAGAGTTGATTGAAGGTATAATGTTTAAAGATTACAAAATATTGCATAGGAGATTCGCAGCATGAATGATTCAGAACGAATCTCTAAGGGACGTTAATTTGCTGCGGGCAGATATAAGAGGAGCTGATGGAGTGAAGAATTTAGAACAGTATAGAGGGTGCCTGATTGGCGGCGCTGCCGGCGATGCACTAGGATATGCCGTTGAGTTTCCTGGCACAGATGCTGTCGTTAAAAAATATGGGAAAAGTGGCAGCAAAAACTGTGAACTGCACAATGGTATTGCTCCTGTTTCCAGTGTCACTCAAATGACGCTTTTTACCGCCAATGGTCTGCTGCTTGGAACGACAAGAGGCATGACCCGCGGAATTATGGGACCATATCCGGCCTACATCGCTGCGTGCTATAAGGACTGGCTTCAGACACAATCTGCAGCCTATCCGCTGAGGCCGCGCTCTCTTTGCTCATGGCTTGTAAATGAACCAGAGCTGTTTGCCCGCCGCGATCCGGGAGATACCTGTATATCAGCAATTATAAATGGAGCGGATGGAACCATAGATGAGCCTATGAATCAGAGTAAAGGCTGTGGAGGAATGGTGCGGGCCGCTCCCATTGGCCTGTATTTGGGAGGCAGACGGTATGAAAGTGATAAAATAGATATGATAGGAGCGGAGACTGCCGCCTTAACGCATGGACATGAACTTGGGTATATTCCGGCGGCAGCTTTCGTACATATGTTAATTGCGTCAGTTAACCATAGCGGAGCCAGCAGTTCGACAGGTGCAGTAACCGGCAGTATTATGGGAACTTATCTTGGATACAGCAGTATTCCTGATAAGTATATCGAGAATCTGGAACTGAAAAATGTGATATTGGAGCTTGCAGACGACCTTTACCACGACTGCAGAATCTCGGAATACAGCCCTTACCATGACAGGATATGGGAACAGAAATATATTAAAAAAACGTATGCGGTGAATCAGAAGCGTTTTGCAAAAGAAATATTTCTGTTTGACACTTATATAGCCGGAACGACACATGTGAAAGGCATTGAGGAATTGGAACCATATCTCAATGAAGATGACGAACTTGATTTTATTCGGGAACCAGATAATAAATATGACAGCCAGGCGATTGCGATAACGACTGCATATGGAATAAAGCTTGGCTATGTGCCAAGGGAGGATAACAAAATTGCCGCACGTCTGATGGACGCTGGAAAAATTCTTTTCGGCAGAATTCTGATGAAAGAAAAGAAGGGTTCCTGGATTAAGATTTATGTAAAAGTATTTCTGCGCGAATAATCCGCCGATGCAGAGAGTTTCCACACAAGTGCGTCAGTTCTGGACGACCGTTGTAAGAAAAAATAAAAAAGGTGAAAGGAGAAACAATGATTCAAAGAGAAGATATGCTGGAGCTGACCAGAAGGATGACGCCTGCCCGTTCCTGCATCAGCCGGATAGCCGGAGCTTATTTTGATGAAGAGGGATATGTGGACGGAACCTTTAATACGAACTTTCTGAGGCTTTCGCTCTCAGAGCGGACAAAGCAGCTGGCTCTGGCCAAGACGGTGCCGTTTTCTGATACGAACGTGCAGCTGAAGGATTACAAAATTTCCAGAGAGGCCAGGCGTCCGGGCAGTATCTGGCAGCTTTTGGACGGAATTCTTCAGTCGGAAATGAAAAACGACGGACTCCTGGATTTGTTTTATGAGGTGCTGGGGGAAACGTATCAGCCGGGCGCGCCGTACGCGTTCTTTTTATTCTACGGAAGATATGACGTGCCGGCAAAAGCGGAGGACAAGGCCAGACTGGAAGACTCAGAGGAGCTGTATGAGTATCTGATAGGTACGATAAGTCCCCTGGCGGGGGAATACGAGCCGGGAAAGGCGGAGTTTGGATTTCTCTATCCGGCATTCCGGGACAGAAGATCAGAAAAAGAGTATGTAAATCTGTTTGAAAGGATTCCGGAGAGAACCCACAGAGAGCTGACGCAATGGCTTCTGAAGGGGTAAGCCGATTCTTCCCGATAAAGGGGCATAAAAATGCAAAATCGTATGGAAATCGTAAGATTTGCCTCTTGAGGAAAAACGGCAGGATCTGGTAGACTATAAGGGATATATCAGGCGATTTGATAAAAGGAGAATCAACATATGAAGAAGAAATTACCTCTGGCCGCTCTGGCAATGGCTGGAATTTTAGGCGCTTCCGTCTGGTTCCAGCCTCTTGCAGCCTATGCGGCTGTATGGGAAAAGTCAGGAAGCGGATATGAGATGCCGGATGGAACGTCCATCAGAGGAGTACTGAGAAGAGGAATCGACGTGTCCCACTGGCAGCAGAACGTAGACTGGAATCAGGTGGCGGCAGACGATGTGGATTTTGTTATGCTGGGAACCAGGTATAAGGGCGAGGTGGATCCCAACTTCAGGACCAATGCCGACGCAGCCCACGCGGCCGGTGTGGAGCTGGGCGCGTATATTTATTCCTACGCTACCAGCGTGGAGATGGCGGAGCAGGAAGCGGATTTTATTCTGGATCTGGTAAAGGATTATCCGATTTCCTATCCGATTGCCTTTGACGCGGAGGATGCCGGCACTCTGGGAACTCTCCCGCCGGATCAGATTAGCGCGATTATTAACGCCTTCTGCCGTAAGATTGAGGCCGCAGGCTACTACCCTATGGTCTATGCCAACGAATACTGGCTCAACAATAAAATTGATAAATCCACGCTGGACTACGATGTCTGGGTAGCCCGGTATAATGTTATGTATACATACGACAGCCCGGCTATCTGGCAGGCGACCAATACCGGCTCTGTCAATGGAATCGCAGGAAATGTGGACATTGATTTCCAGTTTAAGGACTACGCTTCCGTGATTCCGGCCAATACATGGAGAGAGATAGCCGGAAAGCGCTATTATTATCAGAATTACGCCATGCAGAAAAACAGCTGGATCAACGACGGAAACGGCTGGTATTATATGAATGAGTCAGGCAATCCTTCCACTGGCTGGAAGAACCTGGAGGACGGCGTTTACTATCTGGCCCAGGACGGAAGGATGCAGACCGGCTGGCAGGAGTTAGACGGATCCGGGTACTACTTTAAGGATTCCGGCCGCATGGCTTTAAACTGGCAGCAGGTGGATGGAATCTGGTATTACCTGGGAACAGACGGAAAGAGGCGCGCAGGCTGGCAGGACATTGACGGAGGCCGCTACTATCTGGGTACGGACGGCAGAATGGCGTCTGGCTGGCAGAAGATTGACGAGTCCTGGTATTACCTGGGAACAGACGGAAAGATGACCACAGGCTGGCAGGATATTGACGGAAAACGCTACTATCTGGGCGCTGACGGAAGGATGGAGACGGGCTGGAAGCAGATGGACGGCCATACCTACTACTTAAACAGCGACGGAAGCATGGCTGTCGGCTGGAAACAGTCAGGAGACACCTGGTATTATATGAACGGAGAAGGCCACATGCAGACTGGATGGATTCAGGCAGACGGAGCCCTTTATTACCTGAATGATTCGGGAGCTATGGCGGCGAACACAGTTCTTGAGCGGGATGGAGTAAAATATCAGGCGGCGGCAAACGGCGTCTGCACAGAGATTCCGGCCGAGAATGCAGCGGAAGGCTAGGCAGGAGAGCAGAGCCAGGCAGGAACAGAGGGAAGCCAGAACACAGGAGGCCAGAGCGCTGAGACACAGAGTTCTCAGAATACCGGAAGCGGCCCGGCAGGCCCGGCGTCTGATATATAGCAGAGCTGCCTGCTGGAAGATATGGCATAAAAGCAGAACGTTCTCTCAATTTTATTAAAATTTAAAATTGATACAAAAAAGGAAGCATTTCAATCACTTATTCTGTTGAAATGCTTCTTTTTGTCTAAAGCCAGGCTTTAGGCCTCGCTTTCTTTCACTGTTTTCTCTGCATCCGGCAGCTTTTTCACCAGAACGGATTCAATTCTGCGGTTTGCAATTTTTTCCACGTGGAGGGAAAGACCATGCAGCTCTGCATCGACAGTGGTTCCGTCTTTGGGAAACGTCCGAAGACAGCTTAAAACCATGCCTCCAATGGTATCGTACTCCTCTTTATCGGGAAGCGTAACGCCCATCTGCTCCGCGGCCTCTTCCACAGGCGTGTCGCCAGGAAATCTCCAGAGATTTTCATCTACTTTTTCAATTTCCGGTTCCATCACCGGGTCAAATTCATCGTAAATATTTCCCACAATCTCCTCCAGAAGATCCTCTAAAGTAATCAATCCGGACAGATTTCCATACTCGTCGACCACAATGGCCATGTGAACCTTCTTCGTCTGCATATCCCGGAAGAGATCGTCTGCATGGATGGATTCCGGCACAAAGTAAGCGTCGTGAAGCAGCTGGTCAAGAGACCTGGGGTGAGGCGCAGTGAGATTCAGAAGATATTCTCTTGTATAGAGAATGCCCTTGATATCCTCCCGATCCTTTGTGTAGACGGGGAGACGGGACAGGCCGGATTCCCGGATAATACTGATAATCTCCTGATCAGTGGAATGTTCGTCCAGACTGACGATATCGGCTTCTCTCGTCATGGAGGACAGGATAGAGGTATCCCTGAAATCGAAAACGTTTTGAATCCACTCCGTCTCGTCCTCGTCGATAGCGCCTTTTTCCTTTCCCAGCTCAATCATCATGCGAAGCTCTTCTTCTGTAAGATTTTCCTCCTCCGCTTCTGTCTTCATTCCCAGCAGACGCAGCACCAGGTTCGTGGAAAAAGCCAGAAAGGCGATTACAGGTTTTGCCAGAAAGGCGATGGCAGCTACGATCCGGCAGGAAAATCTGGCGATCTCATAGGGTTTCTGCATGGCTGCCCGTTTAGGAACCAGCTCCCCGAAAATCAGGGTAAAGTAGGAGAGGATCAGGGTAATGAAAATGACGGACACAGTATTCAGGGCCGCCGGAGAGAGAACCTGAATCTCCAGAATGTCATAAATCCAGTGCGTCAGGGGATCCGAAAAATTCTCGGCTGCAAAGGCGCTGCCCAGAAAACCGGCCAGGGTAATTCCAATCTGTATGGTAGAGAGAAAGCCGGATGGCTCTTCTGCCATGGCTAAAAGACGTCCAGCCGTCCGGTCGCCTGATTCCTGAAGCTTTTTCAGTTTGGCGTGATTGAGAGAAATGACTGCGATTTCAGCTGCTGCAAAAAATGCGTTGAGAAAGATGAGACCTGCCTGTATCAGCAATAGTCCAGGTAAATTGTCCACAAATAATACTCCTTTTTCGTTTAATAACTGGTTTTTTTGAAGAATAAAACAGAACTTTAAAGCGCCGGCTCCGGCCGGACGACACAGGTATTCTACTAAAA
>ERZ791871.1833-NODE-1833-length-16703-cov-4.494594_pt1 | contig 16703 bp, 18 predicted proteins | sample MGYA00510280_ERZ791871 | MGnify/ENA primary metagenome ERZ791871 (study PRJEB30046, sample SAMN00792111) | human gut metagenome | study: EMG produced TPA metagenomics assembly of the A metagenome-wide association study of gut microbiota in type 2...
TATCCGGATGGTATCAGCTTTTTGGGGATTCCACCTACGCAGATGCCTGCTTAAGCCGAATGACATCCAAGGCATATCGTCTTGAATTTCCTGGCAGGGATCGCAGAGTAAACGATGGTAACTAATTAACCTGTTGAGCTTTGCGCAGTTCTTGCGGAATTTGCATATATATACTCGCACAAAAAGAACACCTTAAATCACAGACTATTCGTTTGATTCAAATCTGGATTCCAGAAAAAATCGGTACAGCTGGAATGTATATTGCTTCCGTATGTACACAGTCGTTCCGTAATTTTATTGTTGGACAGACAATGGAAGCTATCATTCTTGGAACACTCTGCACAGTAGGAATGGCTATTTTAAGACTTCCATATGCACCTACCATTGGTGTTTTAGTCGGTGTAACTGCATTTATTCCTTATATTGGGGCTTACATTGGTGCTATAGTCGGATTTATTATGATTCTCACAATTAATCCTTTCAAGGCACTCATTTTTGTCATATTCCTCGTTATCTTACAACAGATAGAAGGTAATGTAATCTATCCTAAAGTAGTTGGTAACCGTATTAATCTCCCATCCATCTGGGTACTTGCCGGTCTCACAATAGGTGGTAACCTTGCTGGGACAATTGGTATGCTTCTCGGTGTGCCAACCTTTTCTGCTCTTTATAACCTGATAGCTGAGGCCACAAAAAATCAAGAGTTTAAAATCAAAAACGCAAAACAGGAGGTTTGATAAAATGAGTCATAAAATTGGTGTAGTTGATGTTGGAGGCGGATTTCGTGGCGCATATGCTACCGGAGTATTCGATTATTGTTTAGACAATAATTTGCAATTTAATTTGTGCATCGGCGTATCAGCTGGCAGTGCAAATATTGCCTCTTATATGGCCAATCAGCCACGTAGAAATTATCAGTTTTACACAGAATATGGAATGCGAAAAGAATATGCCAGTGTTAATAACTTTATTAAGAAAAAGAATTTTATTGATTTAGATTATGTATATGGAACCTTAAGCAATTCAGACGGAGAATCTCCTTTGGATTACCATGCCATAATGCGAAACTCTGCTGATATGTATGTTGTCGCAACTGATGCTTTAACAGGCACAGCCAGGTATTTTACTAAAGCGGATTTAACATACAATCAATATGACATATTTAAAGCTTCTTCGGCAATTCCTTTTGTTTGTAAGCCCTATCAAATAAATAAAAACTTATACTATGATGGCGCCCTTTCTGATCCTGTTCCTATTGAAAAAGCATTCCTGCTTGGCTGTGATAAAGTCGTTGTCCTTTTAACGCTTCCTGTAGACCATATACGAACAGCAGAACGTGATAATTTTCTCGCTTCACGAATTCGCAAACAATATCCAATAGCAGCTGATGAATTGGAACGACGTGCTATGAAATATAATTCTAGCGTAGTACTCGCAAAACATTATGAAAAACAAGGTAAGGCTTTAATCATTTCGCCTAATGACACCTGCGGTGTTGGCACGTTAAGTCGTAAACCTGAAAAATTAAAGGAGCTTTATAAAAAAGGCTATAAAGATGGTGAAAAAATCACCAATTTCTACTTTAATTAATGGTTTCCAATCATATCAAATCTACCATAGAAAGCATTTTGATTCATTACATCTAGAGCTGGTAAATAGAACAATATAGGGATATTGAACAAAATTCTCCTGTTCAATATCCCTATAAATTAGATATAAAGATTAATAAAAATATCTTTTCTATCTTCTTACTGGTGCACTATGAATAGATTTTCCTTCCACTGCTTCTAAAGCTTCCGTAATACCTTCGCAATATGAAGGATGTGGACGTAACCCTTTTAACAACTGTGCCCTTGTAAGTCCGTTAGCAATTGCCATTGTATATTCACTAATTAAATCAGTCGCTCTTCCACACATCATCTGAATACCAAGAATCTTATCTGTTTCTTCTTCCACCACAACTTTGATGAACCCACGTTCCTGCATATCGATAATACTCTTTCCATTACCGTTCATAAGATATTTTCCTGTTTTTGTAGCAATTCCTTTCTCTTTTGCCTCAGTTGCTGTCAAACCTACCGTTGCAATTTCTGGTTCAGTATAGATACAGCTTGGAATGTATGCCGTGTCTATTTCTGGCGTATTTCCACAAATCATTTCTACCACTGCCTGTCCTTCTGCTTCCGCTTTGTGTGCAAGTTGAATTCCACCTATAACATCACCGATTGCATATACACTTTCCATGGATGTCTGATATTTTTTATCTACAACGAGAAATCCTCGATTCATTTCAGGCGTACACTCATCTGCAAACAAACCATCTGTGCATGGTCTTCTACCAATAGATACAAGAACAGCTTCTGCTGTAACACTTTGTTCCCTTTCTTTTCTTGTAAAGTTACAAACAAGCCCTTCTTCTGTCTTTTCTATACTAGATACCGTAGATGAACAGTGAATCTGAACACCTTTCTTTTTCAAAAGCATAGACAAGCTTTGTCCAAATTCCTTATCAAGATTAGAAAGTAAACGGTCCATTGCCTCTACAATGGTAACCTGACATCCTAATGCTGAATAAAAAGATGCAAGTTCCACTCCAATAACTCCACCACCGATAATAATCAGTGACTTATAATCTTTTGGTTCTCCTTCCAATACTTCATCACTGGTTACAACCCCTGGTAAGTCCAAGCCAGGAATTGGTGGGCGTGCCGGATAGCTTCCTGTTGCAACAAGAATGTATTCCGCCGATAATTCTTTTCCTTCTACTTCTACTCTATGAGGACCAATAATTTTTCCAATACCGAAAAGCAAATCAATTTTGTTGGCTTTTAGTAACCCTTCTACACCACTGACTAATGTATCTACAACCTGTGCTTTACGTTCATGAATTTTATCCATATTATAGTAGACATTATGTGCAGCTAGACCTAACTCTTCGAACTTTTTTGTTTCTGCATAAGTATTTGCAGAATGCAAAATTGCTTTCGTAGGAATACAACCGCGATTCAAACATGTACCGCCAACTTTGCATTTTTCAATTATAGCAGTTTTCATTCCAAGCTGTGCTGCTCTGATTGCAGCCACATAACCACCTGGACCTGCCCCTATTATGATTAAATTATATTGTTTCATCCTATTCCTCCATAATTAGTGAATATATGTCTGTAAGCATTTGTTGTTGCTCTTTGGAGCACTCCTCTTTATATCTGTTCACTAGATTCCAACTTCCAAAACGAACTCCTATCATGCTTTTTGCGATCTTGTCAATAAACTCTCCATCCATTGCATCCGAATATATCACCGCATTTTGAATTGTTCCTTCATTTATATTTAACACAATATGAATTTCACCCCAAACAAAACGCTTTTTTTTCTCCCATGAAAATGGAATTCTTTTTCCAAAACGCCATTCCCAAGAAGCATTCTTTTCCTCCAGTTTCTTGATTAATTCTTTGTCATATATATCATCCTTGAGCATTATTGGAGCTATTCCATATACATCTTTCATAGCTTTCAATAAGGCTTTTTTCATTGCATCAACAGAAATGTCTGACGATAATTCTTTAAGATTCACAACTCTTGCCTTAACAGAAACAACACCTTTACTTTTAAGTTTATCTTGTGATACATTCAAATATCTCTTCATGTCATCCGAATTTGTATCAATCAGGATTGTCCCATGATGATAACATTTTCCATTTTTCTTATAAAATGCATTGCCAGAAAATTTTCGTCCATCAACAATAATGTCGTTTCGTCCATTTTTTTCAGCTTTTAAACCAAATAATTTTACTGCATGTAAAATAACTTCCGTCTGTATATCCACATCATAATCCTGCTCATTTGCTAGAAAAGTAAAATTAAGATTTTTATCATCGTGATAAACGCAGCCACCACCTGAAAGCCTTCTTGCAAGGTATCCTTCATCCTTTTCCAGCTTATCTATATCGCACTCCATCCAACAATTTTGATTTTTTCCAACCACCACTGTTCGCTGATTTTGCCATAGATATAAAATCACCGTATTTTCAGGCACCTGATATAATAATGCCTCTTCTATTGCCAAATTATGCCAGGGATTCATACTATCAGAAACATAATACAATAGTTGCTTCATTTTTATTACCATCCTACCCTAGTCAAAACGGGAAGCCACAATGCAACTTCCCGTTCTATCAAAATTAAAGTGTTTCTAAAAATGCTTTATATTCATCTGCAGTCATTAAATTTGCTTTTTCCGCTTCTAAATCCGATGGTTCTACATCAATCAACCATCCTGCATCAAATGGGCTCTGATTAATAATAGATGGTTCATCCATAGCATCTTCATTGACTGCAACTACAGTTCCAGTCACTGGACAATACACCTGTGAAACTGCCTTTGTCGATTCTAATTCTGCACAGGATTCCATCTGTGTCACTTCATCTCCCTCTGATGGAAGATCTGCATAATTTACTTCTTTTAACATTTTCTGAGCGTAATCTGTCACACCAATTCTTACAGAATCTGCGCCCATAATTTTTACCCATGTGTGTTCTTTTGTATAAAGAGGAAGTACTCTTACTTCAAAATTGCTCATAGTTGGTCTCCTTTTACATTTTTAATCCCATTGCTTCTGCAGCCAATATGTTAAGGTCATATACTTTCATTTTTGCTTTTCTTGCCCCCGGAGTTAAATGACCTTCGCATGATGGACATGCTGATACGATGATTTCTGCTCCTGTTTCAGCTGCTTCTTTTGCTCTGTCAGCCGCAATGTCTTTTGTAAGTTCTGGGAATGCTGTTGCAACAACAGAACCGCCACCGCAACATACTGCATTTTCTTTGATTCGGTTCATTTCCACTAATTCCATACCTGGAATCGCTTCGATAACCTGTCTTGGAGCATCATAAACTTTTTCATGTCTGCCAAGGTGACAAGGATCATGATAGGTTACTTTTTTAGTAATCTCTTTATCAAATGTGATTTTTCCTTCTTTAATTAGTTCATCAATTACTTCTGAACTGTGAACAACTTCAAATGGAAGCTGACCAATAATTTCTGGATATTCACTCTTTAATGCATGGAAACATCCTGCACATGATGTGATTACACGTTTTACGCCTGAATTCTTTAATGCTTCTACGTTATGTACAATAAGTTTTTCAGCAAGTTCACGATTACCATCTGCTAACTGAGGTACACCGCAGCACCATTCATTTTCACCCAGATAAGCCACATCGATTCCACCAGTTTTTAATACAGCTACTGTAGCCTTCGCAATTTTTGTATTTCTAAGAGATGCATAACATCCTGCAAAATATACAGTTTCTCCATTTGCAGGAAGATCAAGTCCTTCTGCCCATGCATTACGTTTCACTGCATCTTCTCCAAAAGGATTTCCACTTGCATCGATTGCTTTATCTACTTCCTGTAACGTTTCTGGTTCATAACCAGCTTTGCAAAGATCTACTCGTAATGCATACTGGATCTTAGTCTCATCAATATATCCTGGTTTTCCAGTTCTTAAATCCATTCTTGTACACTGAGAATGGCATGCATTACATCCAAGGCATGTATAAGCACTGTCTGCCATTTCTTTTGTATATTCTAAATCACCATTCAAAATAGCTTTTGCTATCTGATTTCTACCACGGGCAACATACTGGTCAAATCCACCTGTATGCTGCTGAACAGGACAGACATAACCTGCTTCTCCTACAATACACATACCACAGCGACTGCATGCATTGACATTATTTCTATATTTCTCAAGCATTTTTATATCCCCCTTATCTTATAAATTCCAGAGCCCCGGACACATGATTCCGTTTGGATCTAAAGCCTTTTTAATTGCTGACATTGTTTTTGCGTAAGTTGGAGACCATGATTCCGCAATATACTGAGAGTTTGTTCCCTGACCATACGTTGATGATGAACCTACTGTTCTCATATATTTTGCTCCAGCTTTCCATGTTTCTCTTAAATGTGCTTCTGCTTCTGGTGTCTGTAATCCAGATCTTAATGTTGCCCCAATAAGGAACACATTTCCCATAGGCACAAGATATAAACCACATGCTGTTGCGTTGTCTCTGTGTCCTGGTACACTTGCGAATGCCTTCTTTAATCCTTTCGCATACTCTAAAGACTGTGCACGTGGGAACATAGATTCCCAAGTCATAAATGGACAAGAGTTTGCACCTACATTGTGAACTGCTTCCATCGTTCCTGTTGTGCCATGAAGTGCAAAGTAATCTAATTTTTCATTTCCATGTACTGCACCATGCGCTTCACAAACTTCTCTGATTTCTTCTAAACGGATATCGAGTTCTGCTTCACTATCACCTTCTGCACAGTATAAAAGAACGCCATAGGCATCTGTATTTCCCGCAATTGGCTTAACCATGTAGTTTTCCATTTCAAACATGATCATATTTGTATATGGGCAGCGTCCCATTTTACTTAATTCCAGCGAAATATCCCAAACCGCTTCCATTGTTGGAACAACGTAGCTTACTGCTTTCATATATTTTGGAATAGGAATAATCTTCTGGACAACTTCAGTAATCAATCCAAACGCTCCACCACTAGATACAAATAAATCTGTCAAATCTGGGCCAGTTACTTCACGATACATAATTTCATCACGATTTACATTAGAAGAGGGTCCTGCACCTGTCGTAATCACATCACCATTTGGAAGTACTACTTTTAACCCTATAATCTGAGTCCAGTTACATCCCATAGATGAAACATTCTTTCCAAATCCAGCACCTGCAATTCCTGCTGCCAGACCTGCTGACGTTGCTGAATAATATGGACCAATAACTGTACTTGTATAATAACCATATGGTCTTAAAGCATCATCAATTGTACTAAGACGAGCACCGCCCCCAACAGTTACTTTTAAATTATCAATATCAACTTTAACATAGTCAATTCGTCCCATATCCAGCATAATATTACGACCTGGTTCACCTGGTGTTACACCGCCACCAGCATTTCCACCACCTTTTACTACAATTGGATACTTAGTTGTATTTGCAACTTTTACAATTGCTGCAACTTCTTCAGTAGATCCTGGACGTACCACAATTCCCGGCATTACTCCATGGAAATAACTGATATCACGCATGTAAGGAATTAATTCAAACTCATCATCGATAACATACTTTTTTCCTACTATTGTGCACAGTGCACCATATAGTTCATGATGTTTTTTTGTTCGTGTTTTCATTTCATACTCCTTTCTAAACTTTGCACAAAAATTGTGCATTTTTCATGATTCGCATCGATTTTTCAAGTTATTTGTAGTATAATACTGATAAATATTTCACACAACGTTCAGCTAAAACAATACAAGCACACGTGGTTTGTTCACTTTGACCAAACTGTAGGAGAGATTTTATGATTCTATATTTATCGATGATTCAAAGCTATATTAGAAGCAAAAAAATCATCACCTCTGATATCACAGGTGATGACGTGTCCTTTCATACATTTCGTATTGGCTCACAACATCTTAAAGAGCCAGAAATACTTTCTATATTTTCTCAACCTGACGGCTCTATTCGTTTTCATTGCCAAAATTCTTTCTTTGTTATCTTCGAGCTTAATTTAGAAGATGCGTGCGCACTTACTGTAGATGCATGCCAATTTTATGATCATTGGGAAAAAAATCTAATTACTAGTGTATGGAACACTCCAGATTATCAAAAGCTTATTGATGTTTCTGAGGTAATTTTCCAAAATCCAATATTCATTACCAATTGGCAAGGAAAAATTCTCGGTTATACTAAAGATTATGCAAATGTTCCGATTCGTGATTTTTGGACGCAGCTAGTAAAAGATGAAATACTACCTATTTCATGTCTGAGCAATTTACGAAAATCCCAATATAACCACATTTTAGGAAATGAAAACCATGCCACCTTGCTTCATTTTGAGGATTTAAATTATCGTTGTATCCTTGGTTTGGTACATGCAAACCATGAAATCGTTCTTTGTTTCCAAATTATTGAACATAATAGAGCACTAACCGAAACAGATGTTAAACTGGCTCATGTTTTTTTAGCAACATTACAAAAAACCCATAGAGAGAACCAACCTGTGTATCAAGAAACAGCAACTTATCTTTTTTCAGAACTATTGGGCGGAAAAACGGTGGAGCAAAAGCAACTCAACTGGATTCTCTACTCCTTAGGATGGAATACTCTTGACATAAATTATTATTTAATATATTTTCAATCACTGAACAACTTTGGTAACGAACAAAGCTTATTGCCTCAGATTGAACGTCACATTCCGGGATGCAAGACATTATATTGGAATGGTCACATCATTATGCTTTTAAGTGAGCCTGCATTAAATAGGTTTGAAAAAGATATTCTGCATATTAATCGAGAATTCAATATGAAATGTGGCGTTTCGCTACCATTTCAAGACTGGGAAAATTTAGCTATTTACTTTAAACAGGCAAAAACTATACTGCATTATTCTGGTGAAAATAACCAGATTCACTATAGCCTCGATTATTCCTGGCAATATCTATTAGACAGTATGAAAGAAAATGCCGTCACCCTGAGATTCGTTCACCCTTCCATTCGAATATTGTTAGATTACGATTCAGCCAATAGTACAGAACTTGCCAAAACACTCTATATTTATTTAAAATGTGAGCGAAACACTATTTTAACTGCCGATGAATTGTTTATACACAGAAACACTCTGCAATACCGTATTCGTCGAATTAAAGATCTCATTCAGGTGAACTTAGATAATTCAGATATTCGTTCTCATCTAATGCTTTCTTACTTAATACTGAATGATTAACTTTGTCCATCTACTATTATATTTAATAATAATTTTCCTATTAATTTGACCATTCTATCTTATAAACAAGAAAACCTTAAAAATCAAAGGGCTATCACATTTATAAAATGCAATAGCCCTCTACTCAAAACAAAAAACTCTGAAGACTACACCAAAACTTTTGTAATCCCCAGAGTTTTATTAATAAACCGGAACTCCATACCCATAGATTTCATAGTATCCTATGGAATAACTTCTTCTGCACATATCTCCACTATTCCCTTCGATTGTATAAATAGTTCCCTCTACCACATTTTCTACAATTCCAACATGGTCCACATCTCCATTTCCTCCCCAGTCAAAGAAAATGATATCTCCTGAAACAGGTACATAACTTCCATCCTGAAACTGTCCTCTTCTCGCAAACCAATTCGCACCATCCGAACACAATGAGAACTTTGGAATTATTCCCGTGTCAACATATCCACACTGGTCTGCACACCATGATACAAAACACGCACACCATTCCACTCGATTACTGAATCCATACCAACTCCAATAAGGCTGTCCACCTACATTTCCTTCCTGTGAAAGTGCAATCTGCACAATCGCCTGATTACCGATTCCTGTTGGAACACGGCCAAACGGATAATATCGAAGAACATGTGGCACATACTGCTTATCTCCGTAGCTATTCCATCCCAAACGTTGTGCCAGCATATCAGAAAATTCTGCTGCATTCATGGCTGTATATCCACCATAATTACGCCTTGCCCATGAGATGTAACCATTCCCGAAATTGTATCCTTGTAAGCATAGCTTAATATTCTCCATATCGACCGGGCTTTCCACATCTGCGGCTATTAAACACGCTTTCAATTCCTGTACACCACAACTGATCGAATATTTTGGATCAGCAAATTCTTAAGGGGGTCTGACCCCCCCTGCTAAGCTCAAAAACTAGCAAGCGACACGGTACCGGCTATCTACCATTTACTTTTCGCCACGGACAGGAGCATAGAAAATCAATAGATCAATATACTTTTCTCCGTCTCCCTGCTCTCTATAGTCATACCGTACTATATAATCTCGGATACTATATCCACGGTAAGGATTGGACAGAGTATACAATTCTTTTGTCTTGAAATCAATCAGACAATATCCTGTGCTTTCCAGATATTCATCATTATCACTGTTTATCTGATCTTCATAAAACTCACATACCTTATTCAGACAATCTTGGCACAACTGATCAATAAGCGATTCACAATCTATTGTATCTTTCTCACCAAGGTGTATATTCGATTCCGCAATGCATCTATCCGGTTGAGAGTGTGTCATAATAGAACCATACTCCTCTCCAAAAGAATGTACCATTGTACTCATATGCCCAGAATCAATCTTTTCATTTCCAACATCATCATATTCCCGAATCCGGGTGTCGGTAACTGACCTATCCGCCCAATGAATAATCCCAATAGAATCGAATTTATAATAGTAGTCAAGAAGTCCCCCTGCAGGATTTCCGCATATAAAGCATTGCTCCTTTCCAATGGAGGATTGTAGTGATAGTTTTAAATCTTTCTCGTCTTTTTCTTTCTGTTCTAATTGTTGATTTTTGTTTGAACTTTCAACCGTCTGTGTCTGGCAGCTACAAAGGATAATCCCTAAAAGAAATACACAGCATAAAAAATGATATCGTTTCATAACAACCCCCGAAACAAAAATAAGGACATGCTATGCCATTTCTTAAGCACAGCTGTCCTTATTTTCTAATGACACCCTGTATATATGCTTTAACCAACTCTTTTTGATGATCATCCATTGCATTCCAGTCAGAAAGCAGCTGTTTTTGATCAGATGTTAAATCAGGATATTCTTCATCCTCCGTAAAAAATTGAGCGAGAGTAATATCTAATCCATCACATATTTTCTCAAGAGTTTGAATCGTTGGAACGCTCTTTCTGTTTAACAATGTAGAAATAGATGACTGTGCGATTCCAGATTTCTGAGCTAGTCTGTATCTGCTGATATTTTTCTTTTCACACAACTGCTCAATCCTAGCAATAATATAGTTCTCAGCTTGCAAGTATTCTACACCTCTTTTCCGATATGATACCTTTATTTTACTGAGAAACAAGGTAACTTATCAGATTATATGTACCGATGTATAATACTTAGGTATTGCGATATATACAGTCAAAAAAAATAAGGAACAATATCAGTATATCATATTTATATCTTAACTTACACCAGTTTTATTATGATGGTTTGATATTATTATCATCAGGCTTATCGATATATTCCTCAAATAGATAATAAAGGGCGACAACGAACTGTTCTGCGTCTCTTTTTTCATCTACCATCTGTTCCAGAGTCCATCCTTCGATAAATTTACATCTATACACCCAACATGCCAGATCACATGCCTCCACAATAATATCATTAATAATCTTTCCCATGACCTTATCAAAATCATTGATTTCTTCCTGTGGCAGATTTTGAAGTGATTCAAGTGGTGGAAGTATTCTGCTTGCTTTATCTTTTTTTATCTCATTCATAATAGTTAAAACATGTTCTCTCTCTTCATCTGACAGCCTTACATATTCCCACAGTGCCATGATCACTCTTAAATCGGTGTCTCTTTTTAATGGTGGCAACTGAATATATTCATTTTCCATTTTGTTCATTAGTTTCCCTCCCGAAAATCTTTTTTATGAAAAAACTCTTCTGACATATTTTCGCACGAAAGCATCATTTTTATATTTTGCCATTCATCGCTTTTTCGATAAAGTAAATGCCTCCTTATTTGAACCCGGTCATTTCTGACCGCCTTCGATCATGATAGTACAAACGCACTCAATCTGCTAATTCCTGATTCCAGCATCATTTCCAAGAATATTCCGGCAGCTAAGATAGATATCCCAATACATGAAATGATTATCAGTAAACCGATCTGTAACCAATCCTGATAGAAAATGACAGTAAGAATCACCAGGGCACCGATCAAAAGACCGAACAGTGCCCTTGCAAAGTTATAAATTCCAACACATACTTTGACGATTCCCAGAAGAACCGCCAATACTATGATCACTGGTAATGCGCATACTTTCCCGATTAATTTTAAAACGAACATAGTCATCCCTCCTTTTATTTTGCTGCTGCATATTGTGGAAAATCATGATTAACTTCTGCTCTGTAATAACTTTCTATCGTGGTTGGAGCATTAAAGAGTGAAGCCAATATGTATTTCTTAATATTTCGTACCTTTGTCGTGTTTGATCGCAGCATATCTAAAACGTATTGAATATGATGATAATTAAGCTTCATGAACTTACCCTTCACTAAAGATGCCGGATACCAGTTACTTGCGATAAGGATCTTTTCACTACTGGTCATCATGGTCTCCACAATCAACGCATAGATACCTTCAATGGTTTCTTTCTCTGTTGGATAGGTTATGAGTAGATATTCATATTCGATATTCTCTTTGATCAGAGATTGATATGCCTTAAGCTCTGATTCCTCATCACATCGTTTATCGTCACCAGATATGATTCGATCAGAATCATCTGTCTGATTATTATTGGTTTTATTATTATAAGTATTATTATGGTCCATATTTTGGACTCCTAGAAGTTGATTTTTTGGACTTTTAGAAGTCCTTATTTTGGACTTCTTGAAGTTTAAATTTTGGACTTCTGAAATTGTATCAGCATTCGATTGCTGCGAGATCATTTCCTGCGGAATAAGAAAATTCTTTACATACATAATCGTATTATTTCCTTGCCCCAGACGACGTTTTTCTATCAGACCGATTCCTTTATCTGTATCCAGTTCTTGAAGTGATTTTATTGCTTTGTTTCGACTACAATTCAATAATTCTGTGATTTCTTCAATACTGCAAACGATATAAGCTCTGTTTTCTTCGTCATACCACTTATTTTTCTGAGAAAGACTCATTCGATCTAATAATAATCCATACAGAATCTTGGCATCATTTGATAGTCCCCGGAAAATCTCATGCGTAATCAGAAGCTTCGGTATTTTGAAGAAACTGAATTGCTCAGATTCATCACCATAATAATAACGAAACTGTGGCTTCTGTTGTTCCATGCGAAGCTCCTCCCTTCCTGAATTTGCACCTCTATGGGTGTCGATTTTTAAACTTCTGAAATGCTTATGCTGGTTGTGAAACAGTGAAGTTTTTCACATACAAATGATTCGGTAATCCAAAACCTTTTACCTTTTTCTTTACCAATCCAACTGTTTCAAGTTCTTTCAGGTATTCGATTGCCTTTTTCTTTGAAACATTCAGATCCTCTTGCATTTCAGAAATTGGATAAACCACATACACTCTGTTTTCGTTATCGATCCATTGATTCTTTGCAGACATTGCCATCCGGTCTAAGAGTAACCCGTAAAGAAGCTTTGCCTGCAGGGATAAATCTCGAAATTCATCCCCGAACATCAAACTCTTTTGAATCCTGTAGAAGCTATATTGATCAGCTGATAAGCCATAAATATAATCAAAAGCCATTCTCTGCACCTCCTTGTTCTTTCCAGTTGGTAAGAAGTTCCACGATTACTTTTTCCATTTCTGCAGATGTATAATGTGGTGGAAAGTATTGAGATAATTTCTTTTCTGAAAGAGTTACCTTCTTTTTTGGAATTCTTCCGATCGCATTCTCATTTAAAATATCGATCAGCTGTCTTTGTGTAATTGCTCCATTTAACAATTCTTGACGAAGAATGACTATCTGGTTCTGTTTTACATTTCCATTCTCATGGATGTATTCACATATCCATTGTTGGATTTCCTTGTCAATGTAGGAGATTTCGACACCGGCAGTGAACTGCAATCTTTTTGAATCAACCATATCCAGTAATTCGGGAATCAGTTCTGTGAGACGGATATATCTTTTTACTTGTGTGCCTGAAATACCATTATCTTTCCCTATGGACCAAGCTGCCAACTTTGGACCATTATGGTCCGAAGTTAAATCTTGCCTTGCTCCTTGTCGTCTTAATGCATCCATTTTCATTTTATATGCAAATGCTTTCTCGCTAGGAAGTAATTCTTCTCGCTGGATATTAGAATCTACCATATATACAATGGCTTCATCATCTGACATTTCCCTTACAATGGCAGGTATCATAGTTAATCCAACAATCTTTGCAGCATGCATCCTTCTGTGACCGGAGATCATTTCATAACTGTCTTCGCCATCTGGACGTACCAAAACAGGAGATAAGATACCATTAACTCGAATACTTTCAACCAAATCCGACATTTTCTCATCATCCAATACTTTAAATGGATGATTTTTAAACACATGGATCCTATCAATATCTATCTCTGTCGATGACTCAGTAGCAGGAACTCCCAATAATTCTTCTACAGTCGTTAATTTCAATTTCTGTCCAGTTCTAGTTTTCATGAGATAAAACCTCCTCTGTCAATTTCTTATATGCTTCGGCAACCTTTCCTTTTGGCTCATGAATGTAAATACTTACTCCTTCTAAACTACATTCTGCAGCTTTGACTGAAAATGGAATATACGTGTTAAATACACCTATTGTTGATTCATAACCCTCACGTAATTTTTGTGTGATATCCTTTGCATAATTTGTCCTGTAGTCCACCATCGTAAGAACAATACCCTCAATCTTTAATTTCTTATTAAGACGTTTCTTTACCATGGAGATGGTTTTGATCAGCTGACACAATCCTTTTACAGGAAGATAAGCGGCAGGAACCGGAATCAATACAGAAGTAGCTGCTACTAAAGCATTGATTGTTGTCATACCCAAAGAAGGCATACAGTCGATGATGATGTATCCATACTGACCTTTGATCTGATCAATATATTCTTTCAGGATGTTTTCCCGGCTCATTACATTCGCAAGAAGCACTTCCAAACCGGATAACTCGATATTGCCTGGTATCAGATCAATCCCTTCCTGATGATGAAGGATTCCATATCCCGGTTCGATTGGTTCCTCGTTAATGATCTTCATCATTACAGATGCAAGAGTATCACTCATATCATCTGGTTCTTCATATCCTAAACTGGCTGTAAGGTTTCCCTGCGGATCATTATCAATTAACAGGACTTTCTTACCTGCTCTGGCAAGTCCAATTCCCAAATTCAACGATACGCTTGTTTTTGCACATCCACCTTTTTGCATTGCAACTGCGATTACTTTACACATAAAATACAATCCTCCTTATAAATCCCAATATTTATCCATCCATATTTTTAAGATATCGATGATCTCACGCTTCATTTTTTCCACTGTATAATCTTTTGGAAAATACTTCTTTAACTGTTCGGTCTTAAATGTCACCCTTGAAATATCTTCCCTTTTTATTTCACAAAGAATGTCTTTTAGATTATCCTCTGTCAGCTCATTGCTTTGACTTAACTTTTTAATTCTCTGTGCCTGAGATAGTGATGGTGTTGCCTGTGCGTAGTCCATTGCTTCCAGAAACCATTTCTGTTCTTCTTCTTTTAGAAAGGCAATCTCAACTGCAGCACTGATCGATAATTGATCATCATCCAGCTTGGTAAGCAATTCTGGAATAAGCTCCGTAAGTTTTAGATATCTTTGTATCTGCTTTGTGCTTTCTCCAAATTCTTCAGCCAATATTTCAACCGTTCTTTTTCCTTTTGTTTTGTGGACGACTCGTCCACGAATATTGGTATTTCCTTTCTTTTTCATCACATCGTATCTCATCTTATAAGCATGAGCCTTTTCACTAGGGCTGATATATTCTCTTTGAAGATTCGAATCAACCATTGCTACAATTGCTTCATCATTTTTCATGACTTTGATGATGACCGGAACCTTGGTATATCCAAGCTGTTTTGCTGCAAACTTTCTTCTGTGACCAGAGATTATTTCGTAATAGCCTTCCGGGACAGGTCTTACAATCAAAGGATTGAGTATTCCATATTTCTCAATACTATCTTTCAATTCCACCATGCTCATGTCAGCAGTCACTTTAAATGGATGGTTCTTGAAAGCTTTTAACCGATTAATATCCAGTTCCAATACTTGATCTCCCTCTGCAGATCCAATATTCATTATTTCTTCTGACATCTGTAACTCCTTTCTTTTGTGAACGACAAAAAAAGCCCGTTCAGTCCAAATCATTCTTGATAAAGATTGATTCGAACCAAACGAGCTTGTGGATCGTTGGTGGTGGCAGTGCCATCAAAATGAAATTGCTTCCTGCTAACAGCTGGTGGCAGATATTATGCTTTCTCTTTCTTGATTTCTACAAAAGCTAATATTTACTCCGATTGACAGACCTAATAATCACTTTCCACATGGCTCTTCCCATTTGGTGGCAATTACCCTTTCAAAACGTTGGTGGCATTTCGATAAATTTGGTGGCATTTGCCTTGATTTCTGCCATCAATTGGTGGCAATTATCATGAGATATTTGCCTTTCTGCTAACAAAAGGCGGACGCACGTGAGTCAATCAAAACCACTGCATTTCCGCCTTTGCCTAGCGTCTCCGGGAGGATTTGAACCTCTGACCCCTCGCTTAGGAGAGCTCCAACCTATTGTCACTCTCTGTCAATCTGAGGTAAGGTAAACCCATATGGGACACTATTAAAAACTGTTTCCGATTCAATTTGAGTTATTCTGAATACCCCCTCTGTCAAGCTCTGTAAAGCTCTGAAAGTTAGCTGATTGTTTGCTCCAGCTAATAATTGGGGAATGCCTTGATATTACCATCGACATCTGTTATATGACCACCATGCTTCGTACGTTCGATCATGGTAAACAGTATTCAATTAAACTTCCTATCGAAAGCACAAGATATTTTCTTGTCTATAAATAATATAACGCATACGAGACGGTTTGTCCATGCGTTTTTGACTGGCAAATTTTAT
>ERZ791871.1837-NODE-1837-length-16686-cov-2.705550_pt1 | contig 16686 bp, 9 predicted proteins | sample MGYA00510280_ERZ791871 | MGnify/ENA primary metagenome ERZ791871 (study PRJEB30046, sample SAMN00792111) | human gut metagenome | study: EMG produced TPA metagenomics assembly of the A metagenome-wide association study of gut microbiota in type 2...
GGAAATGCTGGGAGGTTACCGAATAAATAAAGCCTAGCCGTACCACTCCTCCATTTCACGAAGTTAACTTCATCGACAAAGTAAGTTAACTTCATCGGCAAAGTAAGTTAACTCCATCGACGAAGTAAGTTAACTTAAATGGCAAAGTAAGTTAACTTACCAAATCGGGGTTTCCCTATCAGATAAGAATCCACTAACCAAAAGTAAATATTCCGGCAAATTCCGATTCTCGGACCACTTCATCTCTATACCGAACAACTCCGAGGTAGTACGTCCCAGATCGAACCCACAGGCCTCAAGGGAACGACGAATCCGCAAGGGGTAGCGGCAAGCCTTACCAGATCTACGTGTACACTCTTCCCAAGGGCAAAGGATACAACTACCGGCATAAAACGCCCGCCCATTATATTCCTCCTCCAACGCAAGAAGACGTTTATCCAATCGGCTCCTTTCCCTATGCATCAACTCTTGCCCCGCTTCCACCGCATCCGGCACATCCAATACGACAGGAGTAATCCGCGTACAAACAATCAATAGATTCCGAAAACTGGATAAATAGTCCTCCGAATCATTAAAAGGCGGACAACTCCAACTGTTCCCATACCTACGGCACTCCCGGCAATAGGCCATGAAACGCCGCTCATCCCGATAACGTAAGATATAATCATCCACAGGGATGGTTCTTGTATAATCGTAGCTTTTATATTCGATCATATGAAAAGAAAATTTTCTTGTAAAGAAATAAAAAAATCAGCAACTACATACATTATAATACAGGGAACACAGTACAGCTACACGTGAAGCTTTCAATGAAAAAACAATGGCATGGTATTATGGCGATATACTCCGGGATCGTCGCAAGGAACGCAAATCAACCCAAAAGAAGCTAGCTTGTAGTCCGATAAAAAGATATATGATCTTACCGTTGTAAGATGTATAATCTTATCGCCGTAAGATCATACATCTTTCACGGAATCAGTAACGCTAGAGTACTCTCATGAGTAAGAGAGAGCGCTCTAGCGAAATCAAGAGATGATTTACTTCACGACAAACTTAACAGAGACTTTCTCTGTACCTTTTACCGCTGTAAAGCCATAAACACCTTTATTCAAGTTTACTGTTTTCACGTCATCAGAAGAGGTGATCACATAAGTAGATACTACAGAACCTGCGGTGTTCGTGATGTAACCGGTATAACCGGCTAGATCTTTTACATGCAAGGTATTGTCGGAATAAGAGATGTTTGCGGTTGCGGCCGCTGATTTCGTGGCTGTACCGGTTACGGTTACTTTACAGTACGTGTTATATTTACCATTAGCTGTAATTAATTTGATTTCAGTTGTACCCGGAGCTACAGCCGTAACTTTACCCGTTTGATCAACTGTCGCAACAGCAGTATTCTTAGAAGACCATACCGCACCCGTTAAAGAAGCATAAGCAGATTGTACAGACGCAACTAATTGATAGGTTCCACTTCCACTCAAAGAAATAGCTTTCTTATTAAGCCAAATGATAGGAGTTGCCGCTACTAAATTATCACCCGGTTCTGTTCCCGATGTCGTTCCCATAAAACTATTCCAGCTCCAAGCATCCCAAGTACCATTCTGGACTTTTCGGCTTGATGCCCCGTATCCGGAATAAGAGAAATCTTGAGTATAGGAATCACGAACGAAATAACTCCAATAACCGGAATACCAACCAGCGAACCAGTGGTTAGTTGCCGTAGCCGTAGCCACCCAATAGTCATAATCATAAGCAGGGCGGCTCGTTCCATCTGAACCAAAGGGATGTATAAGTAACCCTGTCTTCTGAGATTCCACAATGGCATTATCAGCTATTTTTTGTGCGTTTTCCGGATAAGTATTACCAGCTTTTTTAGCTCCTTCCAAATCAAATGCAATTTGTACTTGGCTCGAACTCCTCTTTTCATAGCCTATACCATTAATCGTATAGCCCATAGAGCCGGTATATTGAACAAGCAAGAGCAAACGCTTATCAGTTTTCGCAACGGCTTCTACCATATCAAGACCGCATCTTTCTTCTCCTTTTGGCCAACGGTATCCCCAGACCAAATGATCTGGATTAGTCTTACTTCCGTCGTGCCAGGAAATGACCAGGGCTGCTTGGTTACAATTCAATGAATCGGCTTCCTCGATTCCGTCGTACACCCAAAACTTAATGTTTTTCATCGAGAACGTCTTGTCCGTCTCAGCTGCTTTTGCAGCGCTTTTGGCAATTTTTAAATCATTACGGACAATCCCTTGCACTGTTCTCTGTGTCTGTGCCTGTGCCGCAAATATTATAAATGCGGTGGCAAATAAAAGTATAAACTTTTTCATTTTTTTGTTTTTTAGAAATAAAACATTTATCGGATCACTACCTTTTTAGAGAAATACATTTCTTGATCTTTTACAGCCGTGATAATATAAGTTCCGGCCTCTTGTTGGAGTTGAGTCCTGTCATGTTCCGATTTTACGGTATAAATCTTTGTTATGCGTCCGCTGAAATCGACTACATAACAGGTACAACCTGCCAGATTTTCCAAAATCAATTCATTGTTTGCGACAAAAGCGTCCGGCTGTACGGAAGTTATCTCCTCATTGGCGGTCGGATTCTGCGCGGTCGTAAACGGATCGGCGGTTACGGTGGAGATTTTGTTGCCGGATTTATCCAAAGCGACGATTTTCACGCTGTATTTCGTATCCGGTCGTAAACCGGCAATGTTGACCGCCACTTTGCCTGTAGATGCTAGCGGTGCGGGTTCAGACGATTTCAGGCCGTTGATTATATTACCGAAACGATCCGCTACATATTCCTTATCCAATATCGGCGTGTTACCCACGTAGCGATAGAGTTGCAAACGGTATTTCTCAGCTTTCTCCACCCGGGCGAAAACAATCACGGCCGAGCTGTCTTTGGCAATTACTTCCGGTTTCGTAGCCGGATCGTAAACCGTCACGGAACAACGTGCCTCATGCTTGCCATCAGAGGTAACGGCAATCACATCCGCTTCGCCTTCTTCGAGACCTTCCACGATACCGGTTGTATCAACTGCGATAACATCCTCGTCTGATGAGAGCCAAATCACCCGCTTGTTGGTTGCGTTGGCTGGGGTTACGGTGGCCCGGAGCACGATCGCTTTTCCTTTTTCCAATTCCACGGAAGTCTTGTCCAACGAGATACCGGTTGCCGGAACTTCTTTTTTCCCGACGGTCACGACACATTCGGCTGTGTAGCCTCCGTCTTCTGTCGTGACACGCACGATGGTACTTCCTGCCGACACGCCGGTTACCAACCCTTCGGCAACGGTAGCTACGGCGTTGTTCTCGCTTATCCAAGTTACTTTCTTGTTTGCGGCATCAGCCGGGGCGATGGTCGCATACAATTGAGCGTTCTCGCCCGGAGCCAGCGTCAGGGCGTTTTTATCCAGCTTCACGCCGGAAACCTTCACATCACCTTCCGCTACATTCAGATGGCAGGTAGCCGTAAAATTCCCGAACTTGGTGATGACACGTATCGTAGTAGTTCCGCCGACCTTGATGGGAGTTATCAAACCGGTTTCCCGATCGACCGTAGCCACCGAAGGATCCGAGCTTTCCCAATAGACGGTCTTATCATACACCACGCCATCCTGCTTGGTTTCCACCTGATACCCGATGGTCAGGGGCTCGCCGGCTTTTACTGTCATCACCGAGGCGTCGAGGGTTACACCTAAGATGCCATAACTGCTATCTGTTACACGGATTGTTTTCACCGCTTTTACATCATTTTCTTTGGCACTAACAATAATTTGAGTAGTACCCTGCTTTTTTGGTTTCAAGGTAAAACCTTCCTCATGCGTATCTCCTAACTTTTTAGTGCCTATTTCAAGAATTTCCTTATCTTGTGAGGTGATAGTAAAACGTGTTGTCAAGGCTTTTGCTAAAGTGGCGTTTGAAGGTACAAACCCGACATCGAAGAACTGGGTATATAAAATACCTTCTTCTATGTCGTCTTTAACGTCTATCGAGATTTCATCATCCACCCCTTTACTGGTCAATGTCAAGTCTTGCAAAGGTTCTAATCCCAATACATAAACTACACATTGGCCGGATGCTTGGCCGTCAAAAGAGGAAACCTTCACGTCATATTTACCTATATTATTCACGGTTGTTGCCATGTCAGACCTGTACATCGTACTAAAAATACCATCGTCTGTTATGTCAGCAGCACCCACCGTTGTACCAATATTCGTAGTCCAATCGGTCGTAGGTTTACTCCATTCCACCGTAGGGTATGTCGCATTTTTCGGATTCACCGTGGCAGCTAATTGTACAGCCTCACCCAAAGTAACCCGTACCGTATCTTCTTTACATACGACGTCTGTGGCCCAAGTATCTCCAACTAAAATCTGACGTTCCTCTGAATAACTACCATCTGATACATAAGCGGTAATCGTAGCTATACCATTCCCTTTTGCTGTAATCAAACCATCTTTATTTACAGAAGCTATATTCTCATCAGAGGAGATGAATTTTACACTTACTTCGTCCGATTTTAATTTTGAGGACATTCCTTCTCCGTCCAATTTCCATTTCAACTGCAAGGTCTCACCCGATTTCAACAGTGTCTTTTTATCTTCATTTTCCAACTCAAAGGAGCTTTCCAAATCCTTTTCTTGGAAATTAATGATACACTCTGCGGTATATTCCTTTCCCGCATACGTGACGGTACATTTCAACGGGACTTCTCCTTCATAAAAAGTATAAGGCTCATTGGTCTCGTAGTTTTCAGGATACTGTGTTATTTTATAACGTATTCCATTTTTGTCCGAAGAATCATCAGAGGACGCATCCTCGTCGGGATTGGTCAAACTGGAATTAGTCCAGTCGCTGGGAACCTGAAAATCCCACTCTATGTTCATTGTTTTTATTTTAGGAGTCGCAGGGTAACATTTAACTTCAGGCGTTATTTTCCCCATATCATTCATCATGCTTTTCGAATACCCATATACAGGTTGACTGAAAACAATGCGTTCCAACTGATATTCGCAAGTTACTTTGATCGGATTCGATGTTACTTCATTTTGCCCTTGTATAGAGCGGACAGTTATTTCAGCCACTCCATCACCGATAGCGGTTACAATCCCATTTTCAATCGTAAATGCATCTGGATTTGAACTTATCCATTCCACATCTTTAATACTTGCATTCTCTGGGAAAACTTTAGCTTTCAAAATCTTCTTCCCGTTGATATTGAATTTTAATGTTTCTTCTCCGGGTTGTTCTCCTTCGGATGTAGTTAATTCAATCTTCTCTACCGGAATCAACTCTTTCACAAGCACGGAACATTCCGTTGTTGTCAAGACGATAGACTCTTCCTCCTTGGAAGATATTTTGGCGATGATCTTCGCTGAGCCGGTTTTTAAGGCTTCAAATTGTACTTGCATCGGATTTTGTCGAGTTATTTTCAAGATGGATGTATCGGAAGATTCCCATTTTAATGTTTCCTTATTATTTAACCATCCCCCTTTTACTATTACAGTTTGGCTTTGTCCTTCGAAAAGCTCAACACTCGCCATATCCAAAATCAAGCTTTCCCTCTTCACCGTAACTTTACACGTCGCTTTCACACCACGATCTTCGCTGGTTGCGATAATTGACGTGATTCCGGCCTTCACACCGGTAACGATGCCTTCTGTTGAAACTGTCGCAATTGCATCGTCTTCCGACTTCCAAGTAGCCGTCTCACCTTCCATGCCTTTCACCGTCAAGGTAACTGTTTTGTCTTTCTCGACAGCTACTTCCGATTCGCTGATGACAAACGGTGCTCCGGTACCTTCTTCCAGTTTCACGGTCAGATCCGTTTCCACCGTCTTACCGTTCGAGTTGAATTTCAAATGAACCGGAATTGTTGTCGCAGTAGTAACGGAAGCCTCTACCGGCTGGATTACCAAATGGCAATTTTGTATGGCAACCGTTATCAACTTCTGATGTGCCTCACTCATAGTAGTGGTCAAAGTAATTGCCGCAGTCATATTATCAGCGTCTTTTACGACCTCTTCCAAAGGGATGTTGACCTGAGTCTGTTCCGCATCCAAAACCACCTCTTTCGGCGCTCCGCTCTGAATCGCGGGAGCCTCGTTATCCGGGAATACCGGCAAAGCGGGAAACCAGTAATTGGTAATGTCATACGGATAACGACCTTTGATCGTCCCGTTCTTTTCACCCCGTCCATCGGTCGCCACCACTGCCAATTCATGTTCCGGATTCAGGAATTCATGATACCAGAAGCAATACATATCGTCTGATACAGGATCGATACGGAAACCGGTTCCATACAATCGCCAGTCACCTTCCACCTTTCCGAAGTCAAATACTTTATAAAATTCGTTCTTATCGATATCGTAGCAGAATATCTTGTAACCTGTAAACCAGCTACCTGTTCCCTGACCTTTCCAATAAATCTTGTTTTCCTTCGTGCTGGCACAAAAACCATCAGCCGTCCATGCGTACCAAGAGTTGGGAATTTCCTCAATTCCACTGGCAGTCGGTATATCAACCTGTTGCACCGTCAATGTCGTCGGGTCCACTTTCCATATTAACGGTAAAGAAGCCCCCGTGCCGGTCAGTTCCACGGTTGGACTTGCCCAGATCGTACCGTCTTTGGAGAGGACGATCGAACCCAATCCGTGCCCTTCATGCTCTTCAGGTTTAAGGATGGTGGTTTCCAACGTATGGGTCTTGGCATCGATAACCAACAATCCGTCTTTCTGGTGGACAGCAAAAACCCGGTCTCCAACTCGGATCATCGTACCGATTTGAGCACTGTACAAACTGCCGGAAGTATTCTCAGTCCCGGTAATTCTCTCCCCGATTTCCATCTTGTCAATATCATACAGGAAAATACCGTTGCTGGTTCCTATATACCCGGTATGTTCATCCACGCCAAGGAAAGAACGCCCGTCGGAATCTCCGATTCTCGTAAATTCTTTCAGCACCTTCATCGTTTTCGCATCGATAACCGCCAGACGGCTTCCGATAACGGTCGCACCCGGATCTTTCTCCTGTTTGGAAACGATATAGAACTTATCTCCGTAAATCGTACCGAATTGGCTGGTACATCCCAACTCGTGACCGGGGTTTTCTTTCTGGAAAGCCCGAAGTGTCCACTTTCCGTCATCTGACAGGAAATTGACGGTACTGTTCTGATGGCCGAACCAATCCTCATTGACAATAAAGGTTCCTTTCGTGTAATCAACTTGTTCATTCGCCTGAGCGGTTGCCCTTAACATCGTTTGAGGCAGTTCGGGCAATTTCAATTTCTCTTTTTCCACCGGATTCAGCGAGGATTGTCCCCAAACGCTGAATAATGGAAAAAACGCAAGTAGCGTAATCAGATTCTTTCTTTTCATTTATTTTATAATTATTTTGAATGATACTTTTTTGTCTTTATTATCTCCAAATACGATGTAGATACCTTGAGACAACTCCAGGTAATGATATTCCGCAGTTGAGTTCACATGATATCTTGCGATGATATGGCCCGACAAGTCCGCTACTGTAACGGCATATCCCTGCAAATTTCGGAATACCCATCCTCCATCTTTGAAAAGAGCTAGCGGACGGTTGAAGGTAACATTCTCTATGCCTGTAGGAATCGAGACATTATCCACCTCAAACGAGCCAACGATATCCAAACCGTTCATGACTTGTATTTCGATAAGATATTCCACACCGGTTTCTAAACCGCTTAATTGAAAATCAATATCCTGCGAAGAGGATCTCAGGTTAGGGAACTCGCTGAACATATCTCCGTTTTCGTCCAATACATACGTTTTCTCCAATACCTTTTCGCTTGAAACCAACCGATATTGACGGATTTCGTAAGAGGTCGCATTTGCCACTTTTTGAAAGGACAGGATTCCTTTTTGAGGATCAAAAGAGGCTTCGCCTTCCAAATTGCCGTTGACGGTTATGACGCATTCAGCCGTGTAACCACCGTCTTGTGTTTTTACGGTAATCCGTGCCATTCCCGCAGCAATGGCATGAACCATTCCATTTTCGACTGTGGCTACACATGGATCGGAACTGCTCCATGAAACGGTCTGATTGGTCGCATTTGTCGGAAATACGGTATACTCCAAACGCTTGTAAGAACCGACAGACAAGGAAAGTTCAGATTGAGATAAGGTAACATAACTTACCGGTACATCCGGATCAGGGGCTGGATCGTCAATCGGGGTCGCCGCGATAAAATGATCACCGGGAGCGGTTCCTTCCATCGTACTCATATCCCCGTTCCAGCTCCAGGCATCCCAAGAGCCATCCTCCAATTTCCGGCTGGTCGCACCCAGACCAGAGTAAGAAAAAGTACTGGTTTGACCTTCCCGGACAAAATAACTCCAATAGCCTTCATACCAACCGGCTTCCCAATGAGTCGCATTATCGCAAGTCCATGAATCATAATCATAAGAAGGATAACCGTAAACTTCCGCATTTAACGGATGATAGATAACTCCGGTTTGTAACCCTTCTCGAATGGCCTCGGCCACATCTTCTGCCGGGTGTTCCGGAACAGAAGTCTGTCCTAACAAGGTGTTTTCTATCGGTAAATCAAAATCGAAAGCGTTACGGGGATAATCTTTGGCTTCTTGCAAGTTGTATTGGATATTCATTGTGCTTTCCGAATATCCGATACCGTCTATCGTATATCCCATTGGTCCCGTATATTGGGTAAGTAAAACAAGCCTCGGATCGGCTTTAGCGATCGCAACGATCATATCATGGCCGGAAGCCTCTCCATCCCATTTATACCCCCAGACCATGGCATCAGGTTGAGTTCCGTCATGCCACTCGATAACCAACGCGGCCCGGTTGGAACCGGAGCCTACCCAAAACTGAATGTCCTCAAATGAAAATTGCGTGTCTGAACGTAATTCTCCTGACCGAAAGTTCGTCTTGCCCGTATTCAAATCCGGACGTGCGATACCTTGCACCTGCCTTTGCGCAAATCCTTCAAAAAACAAGGCGCACATAGCAAGCATTAAAGATAAAAATCTACCCATATGTATGTCAATTAAAAAAATTAGATACATGTATCTAAATACAGAGGTCGCATGCGACCTCTGTACTATCCCGTGCAATTAATTGTCCACGAAATAATGCTATATATCCCAAGACGAATCCTATTCCAAACCCCGGTGGAATGAATCCGAAGAAAGCCTCTATTGCTTTCATAAAATGTATTGGCAGGGCTTCTGACTTGCTCCAATTTTAGGTCGACCTTCCCGTTTCAAAAAACAGTGGCAATGAGTGATGCCTAAAATGTGTATTTGAGCTTACAGCAGCGGGACTGTTCAGGATTTACACCTGATTCCCTTTTAATTATACACCCCGAACGGTATGTATAAACCAATACAAGTACAAAAATATTAAATCTTTACTATTTTGAGCAACCTTTTACACTTAAAAAGCCGGAATCCTTGATGAGAAAAGGAGACCGACTTTTTTTATTCATATTATGGCAGTAAAATCTTCCTTGTTATCCTGTCGTTCGATTGCTCTACACAAATTATATATACGCCCGAAGTCAGATGTCCGACCGGGACCGCATCGCCTGAGGCCAACATCCGTTCCAAAACTTTCGCGCCTGTTTGGGAATAAATCTTGATCTTCTGTATATTTTCTCCGACAACCGAAAGATTATTCCCTGATAAGAAAACCCGTATGTCTTCCGTTGGTTCCATATTTTCATTGGAGGTCACGTCTCCACTTGTCGATACGGCCAAGTCATGAGTGACCAATTTCCCGTTTGAGTTGAATTGAAGTGTCACGTTACCTTCTTTCACAGGATCTGTCGCTTTCAAAACAAGCGAATCATTCCTGATGAAAGCCGATAGGGGGGTGTCACAAGTTATGACGGACTTCACGATAGATACGGACATATTGTCTTCATCACAAACCTTATCCCCTAAGTACAATTTGTATTCTTCCCTGATACCCGGTAATACGATATCTTCCGGCATTGCACTGGAGATTACCGGAGCTTCATTATCCGGAAATACAGGGATCGCCGGGAACCAGTAATTCTGTATCATCGAGTATTCGTTTCTCAATTCTCCGGTAGAACTGATCCTGGCCAACTCATGTGTCGGGTCTTGAAACTCATGGTACAAAAAACAATAAAGATCATCCGTTACTGGATGAATACGAAAACCGGTACCATATAATCGCCAATTACCTGGCATTTTTGTCACGTCATATACCATGGAAAATTGTTTTTTATCAATATCATAGCAATAAATACGATACCCCGTAAACCAGCTCCCCTGTGTAGGAGGATAACCGTTCCAGTAAATCTTGTTCTCTTTCGTACTGGCACAAAAACCGTCAGCCGTCCAGGCATACCATGAATTTGGTATATATTCAATACCTTCCGGGAAATAAACACGTTCCATTTCGAACGTATAAGGGCTTAACTTGAGCATGTAATTCATGGCGGCCCCCAATCCTTGTACGTCCTTGGCTACACTAATCCACAAATTCCCGTCTTTTGACAAAACAATGGAGCCAAAACCTCGTTGTTCTTCTTTTCCTGATTCATCTTTCTCAAGTGGAGCCTTGATTGTTCTAACCAGTGTATCCGTTTTCGGATCAATCACCAAAAGCCCGTATTGCTGGTGTATGGCAAAAATATAATCATTGGCACGTACCATGGTCCCTATTTGGGCATAATACAGTTGTCCATATCCCTCGTCATTTGGATTACCCGTACCTTTGATTTGCCCCCCAATGGTCAAATTATCATTGTCGAATACATAAATCCCATTACTCGTACCTATATAGCCTTTATGTTCATCTACAGGTAAATAAGAACGCCCATCGGCGATGGAGATCAGGGTTTCCTTACCGTTTTTGTCTGTTTTCGTCGTTGTCGCTATGTATGGGAATTCCTTGATAACCTCCATGGTCGAGGCATCGCATACGGCAAAACGACTACCGGTTATTTTTGCTCCGGGATCCCGTTCCTGTTTTGACACAAAATAAAAGCGGTTGCCATAAATTGTACCGAACTGGGTCGTACATCCCAATTCACGCCCGGGATTTTCTTTTTGAAAAGCCCTATAAATCCATTCCCCTTGATTGGTCAGGAAATTGACGGTGCTGTTTTGATGGCCGTACCAGTCCTCATTCACAATGAAAACACCATCCGAATAATCCACGTCTCCATCCGAGGCGCTCCGTAACTCAGGAACCGGTCGGTTCAGGCTGATACCCTCTGCCGTCCATCGGGTATTACCCCGTTGAGCACCGACAGACGAGACAAACAGCAAAGAAATAGCTGTGGTTAAAATTTTCTTGTTCATAATCCTTTTATTTTGAGAATTGCGTTATCGTATTGTTGTTTCAGGCTCACCGGATCAAGAGGTACAACCTCCTTTGTTTCTATGTGAAGATCCTGTGCCCGTAAAACTTCGGTGGATGTTTCTCCTATCCATCCACAAAACTGGTTGATTCCGGAATATACCTTAATAAAATCCACCCCATCAAGATGAACCGGATTCCCTTTTTTATCGACAGCCCAGCTAATATCAAAATCGTTCAAATCTTTTTCTTCATTCGGATGGTTGTCGACGTACCCCCAAGGGTAAGAATACAGGACATAATATCTCCCAGCTCCGCTTTCATCTATGGCGTTCGCTTTCAAGAGGGTTCCGGTAAAGGTTATATCCTCTTCTGATAACCATGCCGGATAATAAGGTTGTGTATGATAAATTACCTGAGATACATAACCGGACTCCCCTTGATTATCCCTCCAGGAAATATAAGTTAAATCCGATATCTGCTGGCTCATGTCCGGTTCCGGAATCTTATCGGGATCAGGTTTCCGGTAAGTGATGGAATATTCCTTGACCGTTTCCGGCTTATAATATTCACTACCCGCCAACTCGTACCATTCATCGTCCGGTAAACCATTCTGATTCGTATCAAAAGAGACCTCTACAATCCCAGGTTCACAGCTTCCTCCTTTTTTATCCTCAAACTCCGGTAAATCAGAATAGAACGCATTCCCTAAAACGCGAAAGTCTTTTTGTCCTTGTACATTGATCACCGTATGATCAAAACCGAATATGACATATCCCCCGTAACTACCCAGCGAGATCATCTCGTCATTTGTGCCGGAAATATTTTCCTCCACTTTTTTTCGTATATCCTCCTCCGTTTCACCTTCCAGATATTCAGGCATGAGATTGACAAATTGGCCTGGCGCGGGACGGTATTCATAGACTTTCGAGATATAGGGACTATATTCAATCTCCTCGTGCATAACCACGAAACGGAAATCATGTTTATAAGGAGTTGTAGGATCAATGATCTCAAAAGTAAGATCGTATGTTCCGGTATCCTTGGCAAGAAATATATAATCTCTCTTCTCCGACAAAAGGCTATCCCGTCCATCCGACCTCAAGGTCCACCGGTATTCCTCTCCGGTAAAGGCAGGATGTAATGCGTAAGCCTTCATACGAGGCAAATAATAAATATCGTCAATTCCCAAACTGACCATCTGTATGTCTTTATCACAACCGGAAAAGCCGAATACAGACAAAAACAAAAAAAAGACGCTCTCTCTCCACAATCTACTCATGTTCATTCCTCCTTGTTTACAAAGACCATATGGGCCGGTATATCCCCTGTGCGGACACCCCATTTTTGAAATCCGTCTTGATCATAGCAATACAGTGTTCCACTGGAAACATAGTTCTTCGCATCGGTGACATAAATATCTTTCGTCACAGGATGGACGGCAATTCCATAAGGTATCTTGATGTCTTTCTCTGTTCCGTCGGATATAAAGCTATCCCTGATTACTTTTTTTGTGCGGATATCTATCACTCCATAACCAATCGTGTTACTTTGAGTATTATTATTCCATTCCGTACTGTAATAATATAGACAATCATCGTCAATCCATAAATTGGAACAAGGAATATTTAACGTGTCGGTTACGACCATCTCCGTATAACCCGGGCGTTTTTCCAATACATACAAATTGGAATGGATAGTGTTGTAATCTCCTCTGGATGTTACCCATAACTTACCATATTTGTCTGCTCTGATACGATGAAGATTGATACCGACCGGTATTTTCTGCACCTGCTTGAAACGCTCCAACTCAATTACAGAAACGGTATTGTCATAATCGGGGGCACGATATCCTCCGGAATTGGCTACATACAAATATTCTCCCAAAACAGTCAACTCATCCGGTTGATAACCGACCGTCACTTTCGCCTCTACCTTCAATGAAGCCGTATCTACCCGATAAACAGCCCCCTGTGGCGCATCCGGATCAATTTGAACGGGGCCTACATAAGAGGTTACATAAGCTTTTCCCCGATAAAAACGGATGTACCGGCAATTTGGGATATCCACTTGGGATATCCGAACTCCGGTTTTTGCATCCAGAACCTCCACTTTATGGGAACAGTTTACTACTACATATAATTTACTTCCATAAATTTGGATATCATTACCTACATCTCCCAATTCCTTTACGACATCCGGGTTCCTCTCGGAATAAAGATTCCGTATATAATATCCGTTAACAAAATCCAAATAATCGAGCGTGCATTTATTGCTGCCCATATTCCCCTCATTCACCAAATACATTCCGACAGGATCAGCATCCGGTTGTATGCCATCCCCAATCAACTCGTATTCCGAAGGGACGACAATTTCAATCTTCCGACAAGAAGAAAAGGAAAGGATAAAGATGCTTATATAAAATAACAGCTTCATACTCATCGGTATTATAATTCGACCGTTAAAGACGCCCGATAATTTCGCTTGGGCATAGGATAATTCAAAATAACATCATAATCTTGACTCAACAAGTTGTTGACCTCCAAAGATGCTTTCAGTGAACCAAATTTCATTTTGAATTCTTTAGACAAGGAAATATCACTGGTATACCAAGGTTGTGTATAGTTGTATTTGATATTTTCCTGTTGGTTATAGCGTTCCCCCACATAAATAAAGCTGTAATTCAAGTCCCAGCCTTTGTAAGAAGCTTGGGCGATGGCAGATCCGCTATGCCAGGGTATATAAGGGATCTGGTCTTTATAATAATTATCGGAAGGATCGGTATAATCTTGCGCCTTTTGATAGGTGTATTGTACTTTCATGGTAATGAACAAGTCTTTCCAAGGATTAATCATCGTTTCTGTACTTATATCAACACCTCGTATTTTCACTTTCCCCAAATTTAACATCGTCCAACGGAATTGTTGTCCCTTCGGATAAGCGATTATCTTGTCCTTCACATAATTATAATAGCCGTCCGCTTGTATCTTAAAATGGCGAAATAATTTATTCCCCCACTGTTTTTGGTATACGGTTCCTAGATTATATTGCGTGACATATTCGGGATCCAGCTTGGAGTTTCCCATATCAGCATAATACAGGTCATTAAAAGTGGGCATCCTGAATGTTTTTTTATAGAATGCTCGTAGACTAAAATCATGTTTATCAAATAGCTTATATGAAAGAAAAACAGCAGGAGTAAGTATTTGCCGGGCTTTGGGGGCTGGCCCTTCTTTGACCCGGTCGTTCACAAACGTCGCCAAACCGCTTCCCTGCAACTTTACTTTTCCCAGGCGGAGAGCCGTTGCGATCGACAGCAGGTTGGTAAAACGGGTGGGGAATACAAAACCGTACATATCCGCTTTCATCTCATTCCATTGAAAATCGTATGACATGGAAACGTCCCAGAATGGGAAAATCGTGTACATATTGGCTGTAGAAACATAAACCTCACGTTGTTTATAAAGATTATCCACCTCGATCAGTTTATCGTCATTATTTACATAGTGTGTACGATAAAAAGCGTATTTTGCGTTAACCTGTGTTTTGAATTGATCGTTCACCTCTTTTACAAAAGAGCCCTGAAAAAAGGAATTGGTATCCCAGACCCGTTCTCCGCGACGCCACACGTTATTGACAATAGCGCCGGGGATACCACGTTCAGAATTATAATTATAAACTTTTGCGTTCCAGGTTCCTCTTTCGATTGTTCCATACAATCCCGCTTCCAAGCGGGTTGCGTTGATATCCCCGTTTTCCCGCACGGCGGTCGTATCGTATGCGATCTCTCCGGCCGGATTGACACGACGGTAACGGAACTTGTATTTTCCGCTGGCATTCAGCCATTCTGCACTGAACGAGGCGGCTACATTCTCGGATATTTTATATTCAAAAAGAGCCGAAGGATTGATCACATCAAAAGATCCGGCTTTCATGGTTGCCCTTAAATTCGTGTTTTTTCCATCCTCAAATTTAGGTCTGCGTGACCTAAGATAGAGCGTCCCTGCCGCACCAAAATCCTTGGCGGACTGGAATATCTCGCTTTTCTGTCCGTTATACAGAGAAATTTCCTCGATATTGTCCAACGAATACATGCCCAAATCGACCTGCCCGTTCTGAGCGTTGCTCAATTCTATTCCATCGTAAAATACCCCCATATGATTCGTTCCCATGCTACGGATATTCACTGTTTTTATACCGCCTACACCTCCATAATCTTTCAATTGTACCCCGGAAAAATAACGAAGGGCATCTGCGACACTGTGACTGTTCAATTTTTGAAGTTCTTTGCCTGACAATTTTTGAGAAGGTATGACTTCCCTGAAACTTTTAGCCACAACGGTTATTTCATCCAAATGTTGGATGGAATCCAATCTACTTTGGGCATACACCCATAGAGGGCATATCCCTAGCATCATAACCATAAGATTTTTTCTCCTTATGGTCTTAAAAAATATTATATTCATCGTAACAAGATATTACCATCACCTTATCCGAGGTGACGCATAATTCAATTATGGCAGGTTTTCTGACTCATCTCCCTTTACTCGGCAATCACCTTCCCAACCTTTCCTATATTTATGGTCAGTGGTTCGTAGAACGCCCGGTTTTATTGATTTACAGCTACGGATACAGTTCCAGACTTACACTGGATTCCCTTTTACCGACTTAACTATGGACATAATCAAGTCACACCATAATTTATGCGACAAAAGTAAATGAAATAAATTTAAATTGAATATAAAATTAAACAAAAAGATAGAATAGTAAATAGATGCGGTTTAAGAATCTTGCTTTGTGGTAATAAAAGATCGGGCTGTCATCCCAGCCTCCCTGCTTTTATTACTCACATATTCCTGCAATAGAACAACTCTAGGAAAAAAGCGATCCGGTAAAGATGAGGACAAAATGTAAACGGTATATGAAGTTTGTTGCTTATTTATTAGTCGTACATTGTATGTTGGTTAATAATCAGATAATTTACAACTTTAATATAAGCGTGGACGAAGACCAATTTTAGCTGGTTCATGAATTTGTTAAGAACGTTCGGTTCCTATGCCCTCGCATCTGAAATTTGGATGCCTCGTTGAAGCTCCCGATCCCACGTTGGCGTGGTGGGCTATAGGCTGTATTCAACCAATATATACGTTTCGGTTTATAATCACAAGTCAGTCTTGAAAAGTATTGGCACAGTGAGTTCCTATAATCAAAAGTAAATCAAAATCTTATTGTCTCGGGCGTTGCGGCTTCGCTTTCCATGGGTATTTTCCTTACGACAAGTCGCGGAAAATACCCATGGAAACAAACGCCCGGACAATGATTTTGATTTCAGGAAGGATTA
>ERZ791871.1843-NODE-1843-length-16635-cov-3.985223_pt1 | contig 16635 bp, 9 predicted proteins | sample MGYA00510280_ERZ791871 | MGnify/ENA primary metagenome ERZ791871 (study PRJEB30046, sample SAMN00792111) | human gut metagenome | study: EMG produced TPA metagenomics assembly of the A metagenome-wide association study of gut microbiota in type 2...
ATATCAAGCAGCGGCAGGCGGAAGGAATTGCAGCGGCGAAAGCAAAAGGTATCCGGTTTGGGCGACCACCGAAGTCGTTACCGGAAAACTTTCATTCAATTTATCAGCAGTGGAAAGTAGGGAAGATTACTGGTGTGGTGGCGGCAAAGGCTTGCGGGATGCCAATGTCCACGTTTCGCTACCGGGCGGAGATTTACGAAAAAGCCAAGATGTTATAAACGGGCATTTTTACAGGAACGTGTACATTTTAGATACCCGATTTTTGATGGATTTCAGAACGCAGGTTCACTCGAAAAACGCCTGATTCCAGGTGGAAAACAACTCTCTTTTGTGCTATTATAAGAAAGAGAATAAAGAGCGGGCATTTTGCAGGAATGTACACCATTTGGAAAGATTCTTCCGCATGAACGGCAGACGCAAGGCCGGTGCCCATAGGGAGGAATTGACTTGATTGTTGGAATACAGGACGAGATACTAAAACTTCATTCCATCGGCCTGTTGAACCGCCTTCTTGCAGATAAAACCACCGGTGCAAATATCCTTTGGGCAACGGATGCCTATCGGGAGCAGGGCGCTGAATATCAACGCGATAAGGAAATCACGGCACAGCTAATTACCGGTAGCCATTCCAATATTATTAAAAACCGAGCCAGAAAAGCGATGGAGCAGCAGTCGGAACGAACCAGACAGCGGGGTGAGGTATTTACGCCGCTATGGGTTTGCCGGAAGATGAATGATTTTGCCGATGAAACGTGGTTCGGCAGGCCGGATGTGTTTGCAAAAGGCGGTCAGCCTACACAACAGGTTTCTTTTTCGAAGCATCGCAGCTGGCAGCGATATGTGGATGACCGGCGATTGGAAATCACCTGCGGTGAAGCGCCCTATCTGGTCAGTCGGTACGATGTAGCGACCGGTGAGATCATTCCTATCGCAAACCGTATTGGGATTCTTGACCGGAAGTTGCGGGTGGTGAATGAGAACACGGCGGATGAGGTCGAATGGCTGACATGGGCGACACGAGCCTTTCAGGCTGTCTATGGTTATGAATTTCAGGGAGACAGTTTGCTGATCGCCAGAGTGAATCTTCTTATTACCTTTGAGGAATATCTGAGGAACCAGTGGAAGCGAAAACCTACAGCAAAGGAATACCAGACCATTGCGAATATCATCGCTTGGAATATCTGGCAGATGGATGGGCTGACTGGGGCAATCCCCTATTGTAAAGCGCAGGAAGAATACCGGCAGATGAGCCTGTTTGACTGGTTTGAAAGTGAGGATTATCAGGAAGCGGCAGCGCAGCAAGCTCCTTGCAGAATTTTTGATTGGAGAGGCAAACGCAGTCTGGCATACAGGGAAGTGAACACAGGAGGAAGGAATATGAAGTTCGATTTTGTGATCGGCAATCCGCCTTATCAAGAGGAAACAACACAAGAAGTGTCTCAAACTAACGGACAAACGCCTAAAAAGAATATATTTCATCTTTTTCAAATGGGCGTAGATAAAGTTGCTGATAAAGCTACAGTGCTAATATATCCTGCCGGAAGATGGATTCATCGGTCTGGAAAAGGCATGGAGGAATTTGGCCTTAACCAAATCAATGATATTACTCTAAGTAAAGTTATCTTTTACCCGGATTCAAAAGAGGTTTTTGGTGGTGTTGCTATTGCCGACGGCGTAGGAATAGTAGTAAAGGACAGGGTAAAAAAGAGCCATGGTTTTCAATATGTATACGTTAAAGATGGAAAAGATATATCTGTTCATATGAACAATCCAGGGACAGAGTTGATTCCGCTTAATCCTAGAGACATGGTTATAACACAAAAAATTGCTTCGTATGTAGAGGAAAACGGCTTATGTTATCTGCATGAGAGGATTTTGCCTCGTTCTCTCTTTGGCATTGAGAGTAGCTTTATACAAGACAATCCTGGGAAAGCGATTCCAATTGAACAGGCTCACAAGTTGGATTATACCACTCAGATAAAGCTGTTCACAAATGATAAGGCGGGTAAAGCGGGAAGGGCAAAATGGTTCGTTGTAGATCGCACAACCATAAAGAATAACCTCTCTTTCATTGATGAGTGGCAAGTTGTTGTATCGAGCGCAAACGCCGGAGGACAGAAAAGGGATAACCAGATTGAAATCATAGACAATCATTCTGCCTTTGGACGTTCAAGAGTAGCACTTGCTTCTTTCAAATCGGAGCAAGAAGCCCAAAATTTCTTCAAATATATGCAAACATATATAGTTCGTTTTATGTTTTTAATGACGGATGAAGCGCTCACCTCGCTGGGAAAACGGGTTCCGGATTTAAAGGACTATTCTTCTAATGCCGTTGTTGATTTTAATAAAGACTTAGACGTTCAACTCTATAAACTATTTGGACTTACTGATTCTGAAATCAAATACGTTGAAAACGTCATCAAAAATCAGCGAGCAAAAAATAAAGATAAGGAGATGGTGTAAATGGCAGTGCAGATTCAATCCTTCCAGCGCGTGATTCCCATGATCTACGCCTACCAGACACCAGGAATTCCCTATCATGAGGGCTGGACGAAAATCGGCTATACAGAAAAGCAGGATGTGCGGAGGCGTATCGAGCAGCAGACCCACACGGCGGGCATCCGCTGGGAACTCTGTTGGATGGACAACGCCATGTATAAAGACGGTTCCGGGCAGTATTTTACTGACCATGAATTCCATGATTATCTGGAGGGCGTGAAAAAGGTCAGTCGGGAGCCGGGAACGGAGTGGTTCCAAATTGGAGGCGATGATTCCCAGCGTCTCTTCCAGAGGTTTGCGTCCCGCAGGGCGGAAAAGCCCGTGGATGGCAGCACCTATCAGCTTCGCCAGGAACAACAGGAGGCGGTTGCAAAGACAAAAGCCTACTTTAAAAATGGTGGTACAGAATTCCTTTGGAATGCCAAGCCTCGATTCGGCAAGACGCTCTCCGCCTATGATTTAGTGGTGCAAATGGGCTTTACCAATGTGCTGATTGTCACCAACCGCCCCAGCATCGCAAACAGCTGGGCGGATGATTTCCGAAAATTCATTGGCTGGCAGCACGAACTAGCTTTTGTGTCTGATACAGATGCCCTGAAAGGAAAACCGGGGGTTTTGTCCAGAGAAGGGTTTATCGACATGGCTGACCAGTACGATGGGATGGTGGCGTTTGAATCCCTTCAGGGGCTGAAAGGTTCCGTGTATTTCGGCGGGGAATATGATAAGCTCAAATGGATGGCAAAAGAGGTGCGGGATGCCTCCGGCAAGGTGCAAAGAGGAATTACCTTTGACCTGCTGATTATTGATGAATCCCATGAGGGTGTAGATACCGCAAAAACCGACCGGGCGTTCCGCAATATTGACAGGAAGCATACGCTGTATCTTTCCGGCACACCTTTTAAGGCGCTGGCAGGCGGGCGCTTTTCGGAAAAACAGATTTACAACTGGAGTTATGCCGATGAGCAAGAGGCAAAGGAAACGTGGACTGGGGAGGACTATAACCCATACGAGGCGCTCCCCCGCCTTTCGATGTATACCTACCAGCTTGGGAACATGATTTACGAGCAGGTACGAAAAGGCCTTGATCTATCCGGCGAGGACGGAAGTGTTGATTATGCTTTTGACCTGAATGAATTCTTTGCCACCAATGACAACGGGCGTTTTATACATGAGGAAGAAATCCGGAAATTTCTTCACGCTCTCTCCACCCAGGAGAAGTACCCGTTCTCTACGCCGGAACTTCGGGCAGAACTCTCCCATACGCTGTGGATTCTGAACCGTGTGGCCAGCGCAAAGGCACTGGCGAAGCTGTTAAAAACAGACCCGGTATTTGCAGAATATGAGGTGGTTCTGGCTGCGGGCGATGGGCAGTTGGACGATGATGTGGAAGTAAACGATAAGGCGTTTGATCGGGTGAAGGATGCCATAGCAAACTACGATAAGACGATTACCCTGAGCGTGGGACAGCTTACTGTGGGTGTGACCATTCCGGAGTGGAGCGGCGTTCTGATGCTGTGCAACCTGCAAAGCCCGTCCAGCTATATGCAGGCGGCTTTCCGGGCGCAGAACCCCTGCATCCTGACCCGAAACGGCCAGCGCTACCGCAAAGAGACCGCTTATGTATTCGATTTTGACCCCGCCCGGACGCTGATTATTTTTGACGAATTTGCCAACAATCTTTCTCCTGATATGGTGGCAGGCAGAGGAACAAGCGAAGAACGCCGGCAGAATATCAAACGACTTCTGAACTTCTTCCCTGTTCTTGGAGAGGATGAAGAGGGGCGGATGGTGGAGCTGGACGCAGCGCAGGTGTTGTCCATTCCCAGAAAGCTCAAAAGCGTGGAAGTGGTGCGGCGTGGATTTATGTCCAACTTTCTTTTCCAGAACATCGGCGCTGTGTTTGGTGCGCCGAGCATTGTGACAGAGATTGTGAAGAAGCTGAACCCTGCACAGGAGGAAAAGCTGAAGCGAAATCCGGACAGCCTTGACCATGCCGCCGATATTGCCGTAGACGAGGACGGGAATGTGGAGATTCCCAGCGAGATCGTTATTGGAAAGACGCAAGATTTGTTTGGCGAGAAAATCTATGAGGACATAGCACAGGCAATCGCTCCGGCGGTTGACCGTGTGGCGGAGGAACCGCTGGATTACGGTCAGACAAAGCGTCAGGTGCAGACGGTGGTTGATACGGTAAAGGATACCCTCAAGCAAAAAGTGATTGCGCCGGTCATCGACAGTTATGGTGCGAAAAAGAGCACCCAGAACCGGCTGGAACGAGAGGTTGCTACAGAAATTGACAGGGCATTTGAGCGGCTTCAAGGTGATTATGAGCAGCAGGTGAACATCGCCCGTATGGAGCATGAAAAGAAGCGGGAGGCTGCCGCTACCCCGGAACAGGTGCAGGCAGCTGACAAAGGCTATCAAGATGAAATGAACGCCGCCATGCAAAGCTTTATGCAGTCCATGCAGGCACAGGTAGAAGAAACCATCCAGCAGAAGCCGCAGGAACTGGTTGAAAAACTGGAGCGCCATAAGGCGGAGGAAGAAAAGCGCAGCATTGAGGACGATGTCCGGGCAAGGCTGCGGGGGTTCTCCCGCACGATTCCCAGCTTTATCATGGCATATGGAGACGGATATCTCACCTTGCAGAATTTTGACGAGTATACCGAGGACGAGGTGTTTCTGGAGGTAACCGGCATCACCGAAGATGACTTCCGTTTTTTGCGTGATGGCGGTGACTATACGGATGAAAATGGAGAAATCCGGCACTTTGAAGGGCATCTTTTTGATGAGGTGGTTTTCAATGATTCGGTGAATGAGTTCTGGCAGAAGAAGCAGGAACTGGCGAACTATTTTGATGAGAGCAGTGACGAAGATATTTTCGATTACATCCCGCCCCAGAAAACTAACCAGATTTTCACGCCCCGGTGGGTGGTGAAGAAAATGGTGGATGAACTGGAAGCGGAAAATCCAGGCTGCTTTGATGACTCGGATAAGACTTTTGCAGATCTCTATATGAAGTCCGGCCTTTACATTACAGAGATCGTGAAAAGGCTGTACCGCAGCGAGCGGATGAAAGCGTATTTTCCAGACGATGAGACGCGTATCCGTCATATCCTAACGAAGCAGGTTTACGGAATGGCTCCCACAAGGATCATCTACCTGATCGCCACCAATTACATCTTGGGATTTAATGACCGGATGCGGGTGGAGACGAAGAATTTTGTTCAGGCAGACGCGGCGGAAGCGTCAAAAACGGGAACCCTTGAGCAGCTGGTCAATCAATATTTTGGATAAAATTGCATAATGGATAAACCAAAGGCGATCAACCGTAATTGGCTGGTCGCTTTTGTTTTGCCCATTGACGAGCGGATGCATACGCCCGTATCGCAGGATGACTGGCTACAGCCGGATGGCGGGAGCGGTGGCTGACACATTTCATTCGTGTGGAGGTCGCCGCTTTTTCTTTCCCTTCCGATGTGGGGACGCCCGCAGAGGGAGTGGAAGAAAACCGAAGGAGCAGGCTGAAACCGCAGGGCAAACGGCGAAGGCCAGCTTCTTCGGGTGGGAGTACAGAGGGATGTAATCCCTTTGTGCCGGGTACAGGGCGGCAGCGCCTGTGCGGAGTGTAGAGGCGGCGAGCCTTTACTCCGGTGTCCAGAGGTGGAAAACCTCGGCCCAGGGAAAGTTGATGCGTGCGTCAACTTGTACTGGGTATTACCTGACGCAGGACTTCGCAGGTTCGGCAGCTTCGCTGCTCCCGCTCCCGCCGGAAAATTTTGAGGAAATGGAGGAATTGCATTTGAAACTGACAAGGCACAATGGGCGCTCCGGCAAACACGGTACCTATAATCCCCGGCACAATGACCGCCGCTTCGATGTGGAAAACAGCGAGCACATTGATTCAGAACGAGCCAAAAGAAACGTGTACTGGGATTGTTACCGTGGATATACCACCGGCGAAAGCCGGGAGGATGCAGAGCAGCCGGATTTCAGCTTTGAGGAAATTGAACTGATCTATTACACCGAGCATTACGGCAATCATATAGACGCGCAGAATGCCCGGAACGAAAAGACCCGGCACACCGAACGCAACCGCACCGTGGCGGATTTGCTGAAAAATAGCAAGACCTGCCCGGAAGAAAGCATTTATCAGATCGGCACCATGGATGAATCCGTTCCGCCGGAGGTTCTGGCACAGGTTGCCGCTGAATTTTTTGAAGAATTTGAACGCCGGTTCGGTTCCCATATCCACATTATTGACTGGGCGATCCATCTGGATGAGGGTACGCCCCACATCCATGAGCGCCATGTATTTGACTGTAAAAACCGCTACGGGGAGCTTTGCCCCCAGCAGGAAAAGGCATTGGAGGAATTGGAGATACCGCTCCCCAATCCCGACAAGCCGAAGGGACGGAACAACAACCGGAAGCAGACCTTTGACGCCATCTGCCGGACGATGCTCTTTGACATCACCCGGCGGCATGGGCTGCATCTGGAGCAGGAACCGTCCTATGGCGGGCGTGAGTATCTGGAAAAGCAGGACTACATCCTAATGAAGCAGAAGGAACAAATGGAGCGTCAAGCGCAGGCGATTTCTGACCAGCAGGAAACCATCAGCATCCAGACAGAAACAATCCGGAAAAAGGATGAAACAATCCGGGAGCAGGCCGATGCCATTGAGGTGCAAGGGCAAAAGCTGGAGGCGCTGACCCTGAAAATCGAAGATGTGGAGACGCTGCTGGATGATGTTGCCGATCTTGCCTATGACAAGGCGGTGGAGCTGGTGGCGGCTGAGGTCAAGGTGCAGACCCATCAGGAGGATATAAAACTGATTGAGGGGACCAAAAGCTGGCTGCGTTCCCCGGAGCGGAAAGCATCCCAAAAAGAACGAGATTATGCGCTGGCAAGGCTGGATGTGGTGATCGGAAAAATCAAAAACGCCATGCAGACCACGCTGGATAAGCTCAAAAAGAAGCTGTTGCAGCCGGAGGTAAAGCAACCAGTCACGGAGCAGATCAAAGAGCGGGCCAGAACGTCCATCATAGCTAAACTGAAACAAGGCCAGGAGGACGTTGCCCAGCGGGATGCGGAACGAAAAAAGCAGCCCAAACAAAAGCGAAAGCAAGAACAGGAATTATGAGCGGCATCACCATTTCTGTTTTGGAATGGCGGTGCCTTTTTCTTTGGAAGGGAGCGATTGTATGAATGTATTTGAAGCGGTCAAGGAGGCCGTGACTACCCAGCAGGCGGCGGAAGCCTATGGGATTCCGGTCAGGCGCAGCGGGATGTGCCTCTGCCCGTTCCACAACGACAAAAATCCCAGCATGAAGGTGGATCAGCGGTTTCATTGTTTCGGCTGTCAGGCGGACGGCGATGTGATCGACTTCACGGCGAAGCTGTTCGGGCTGACAGTGAAGGAGACCGCTATGAAGCTGGCGGCGGATTTTGGTGTCAGCTATGACGCCAGAGGGCATGACCCGCCGGTGAAAAAGCCGGTCAAACCAAAGATCAGGGACGAACTGCGGCAGCGGCAGGCGGAGCAACGATGCTTTCGTGTCTATGCCGGTTATCTTCATCTGCTGGAGGACTGGAAAGGCCGTTATGCCCCCAAACCGGAGGATGCAGAGTGGCACCCGCTGTTTGTGGAGGCGTTGCAAAAACAGGATTATTTGGAATATCTGCTGGACACGCTGCTGACCGGCACAGAGGCAGAAAAGGCGGCGGTCGTGGCTGGCACAAGGAAGGAGGTGGCGGCACTTGAACGGCGAGTATCAGGCTTCAAAGCCAGAGATCAACAAAACGACCGCAAGCGGGGAGATGGAAGCCGTGAATTGGCTGGATGAAAAAGGTCGGGTGATGGAACCGCTGTTTGCTGATTATTTTCTGGAAAGGCATCCTATGCGCTGCTTTCATGACCGGCTCTTTACAGTGGACGGCATGATTGATGATGAAGCTGCGATCAAGAAGGAAATCTATGAACTGGTTCGTGCTTATGTGCAGTCCAATGTTGCCCGGAAGATCGACCAGCTCCTTCAAACAATCAAGCTCTCTTGCGCTTCGGAACCGCCGGAGATTCAGACTGACCGGATTCATGTGGCAAACGGCACTTATTTTCTGGATGGCAGTTTTACGTCGGATAAAGAGTATTGCATGAACCGTCTGCCGGTGGTCTATCAGCCGGATGCTGCCAGACCAGTACGCTGGCTGCAATTTCTGGGGGAATTGCTTTACACCGAAGATATTCCCGCTTTGCAGGAATATATCGGCTACTGCATGATTCCGGTTACAAAGGCCCAGAAAATGCTTCTTATGATCGGCAAAGGCGGCGAGGGGAAATCCAGAATCGGACTGGTGATGCGGGAGCTGTTCGGCAGCAGTATGTATACCGGCAGCTTGCAGAAGGTAGAGACGAACCGCTTTGCCAGAGCCGATCTGGAGTACAAGCTGGTTTTTGTGGATGACGATATGAAAACGGAGGCGCTGCCGCAGACCAACAACATCAAGACCATTGTTACGCTGGAGGACAAGATTGACATTGAGCGGAAAGGCGTGCAGAGCGTTCAGGGAACACTGTATTCCCGGTTCGCCTGCTTTGGCAACGGCAGCCTGCACGCACTTCATGATAAATCCAATGGATTTTACCGCAGACAGCTGCTTCTGACAACCAGAGAACAACCGGCAGACAGAAAGGACGATCCGTTTCTGATTGACAAAATGAGAACGGAGCGTGACGGCATTTTCCTGTGGGCTTTGGAGGGATTGCACCGGCTGATAAAGAATAACTATCAGTTTACCATCAGCCAGAGGACGGCGGATAACCTGGAAGCAGCTATGGAACAGGGAAATAATATTCTGGCGTTTTTGAAATCCGAAGGATATTTTGAGGTCAAAACAGGAACCAAATGCAAATCCACGGATTTCTATAAGGTCTATGTGCGCTGGTGTCAGGACAATCTGGAAAAGCCGTTTGCGGCAGCTACGTTTATCCACCATCTGAGGGATCACCAGAAGTCACTGGGAATCATCTATGATGACAAATGTATTGGAACAAACCGTGGTTTTCACAACGTGGACTTGAATCCATTTGTGCCGGTAGATGCATCCTGCCCCTGGGACTAAAAGCTGGCGCTAAAGTGAAAATGGCCTGCTCATTCTGCTCATTGTGCGCAGAGCGGTGCAGGGTGAGCAGGATGAGCAGGGGCTTTTAGAGTTCAGTTATAAAATGAGATCAATTTATGGAGGTAAATGTCTATGATAGATGAATGGAGCGGTTTTGCGGATTTGATGGCAAGTCTGATTGAAAAATATGCCGCAGACTTAGACTTGGATAATCTGCCCGATCCAAAGACTGTGCGGAATCAACAAGATGATGTCAGCATGTCAGAAAAAATAATTGAACCATGTATTGCAGACAGAAAAGTTGCATGATATAATAATCGTGAAACAAGTGTCCAAACTCGGTTCGAGACGGGAAAAAACCTTCTTGAACTGAGATACATAAGATTGACGGGGTGAACGATATGAACGGTAACGATGCACCAAACAAGAAGTCAGATATAATTATTTATACAACAGAAGATGGATTGGCAAAAATTGAAACCACCTTCGATGGCGATACAGTGTGGCTGTCAATGGATCAGATGGCGGAGTTGTTCCAACGGGATAAATCCACGATTTCAAGGCATATCAAGAATATTTTTTCGGAAGGTGAACTTGTGCGCGATTCAGTTGTTGCAAATTTTGCAACAACTGCGGCGGACGGAAAAAACTATCAGGTTGATTATTATAATCTCGATGTTATTATTTCGGTTGGCTATCGTGTGAAGTCCAAACGAGGTACTCAGTTCCGTATTTGGGCAACTGGAATTTTGAAAGAATACATGAGAAAAGGTTTTGCCTTGGATGATGAACGCTTGAAAAATCTGGGCGGAGGCGGATACTTCAAGGAACTGCTGGAACGGATCAGAGACATCCGTGCATCAGAAAAGGTATTCTACCGGCAGGTTCTGGAGATTTATGCTACGAGCATTGACTATGATCCAAAAGCTGAAATTTCCATTCGATTTTTCAAAAAAGTTCAGAACAAGATTCATTATGCGGTTCATGGTCAAACTGCGGCAGAGGTTATTTACACAAGAGCTGATGCGGAGAAAGAATTTATGGGGCTTACCACTTTTGCGGGAACCCAGCCGACACTTCGGGAAGCGGTGATTGCTAAGAATTATCTGGATGAAAAGGAACTCCGGGCAATGGGGCAGCTTGTATCCGGTTATCTGGATTTTGCGGAGCGACAGGCGGAACGGGAACAGGTTATGACCATGAAAGACTGGGCGGAACACTTAGATCGTATTCTTACGATGAGCGGCGAGCAGCTGTTGCAAGGAAACGGGAGTGTGAGCCATAAGCAGGCTGTTGAGAAAGCAACCACCGAATACAGGAAATACAAGACCAGAACGCTTAGTGAAGTGGAAAAAGACTATCTGGATTCCATTAAGGTATTGGAACAGAAGACAGAGAAAAAATGAGAGGCTGTAGTGGCCCCATGGAGAGCAGGCAGATGAAGAAAGAAAAAATAAAAGTTTACACATATACCAGAGTTTCCACCACTATGCAGGTAGACGGCTATTCTCTGGATGCACAAAAGGCCAAGATGAAAGCCTACGCAGATTACAACGATTATGAGATTGCCGGCGAATACGAGGACGCAGGAAAGTCCGGCAAATCCATTGAGGGGCGGGCACAGTTCAGCCAGATGATGGAGGACATCAAATCTGGCAAAGATGGTGTCTCCTTTGTGCTTGTTTTCAAACTGTCTCGCTTCGGCAGAAATGCGGCGGATGTGCTTTCTTCCCTTCAGGTCATGCAGGACTTCGGCGTCAATCTGGTGTGCGTGGAGGATGGCATTGATTCTTCTAAAGATGCCGGTAAACTGATGATTTCCGTTTTGTCTGCTGTGGCGGAGATTGAACGGGAAAATATTCGTGTCCAAACGATGGAAGGCCGTATCCAGAAAGCAAGAGAGGGCCGCTGGAACGGTGGTTTTGCTCCTTATGGGTATCAGCTGGCAGATGGGAAATTGATTATCAATGAGGAAGAAGCAGAGGCAATCCGCATCATCTATGACCAATATGTCCATACCGACATTGGCGCAAACGGAATTGCAAAATATCTGGAGAACCACGGCATCCGCAAAATTCCCAGACAGAATGGAAAGAATCCCCTGTTTGACGCACATTTGATCCGCTTGATTTTGAAAAATCCCGTGTACTGCGGGAAGATCGCCTATGGCCGCCGCAAGACAGAAAAAGTACGCGGTACGAGAAATGAGTATAAGCTGGTGGAGCAGGACAACTATTTGTTGGCGGATGGGCAGCATGAAGCGATTGTTTCGGAAGAAGTATGGCAGGCGGCGCAGGTGAAGCTGCTGGCACAGGCAAAGAAGTATGAGCACGTCAACCGTGGAAAGGATGAACACGTACATCTGCTCTCCGGGATTGTAAAGTGTCCTATTTGTGGAGCTGGGATGTATGGAAACAAAAGCATCAAGCACAAGAAGGATGGCACCAAGTATAAAGACTTTTATTATTACGGATGCAAACATCGCTCTATGATTCGTGGGCACAAATGTGATTACAAAAAGCAGATTCGAGAAGAACTGCTGGACGATGCCGTGGCGGAAGTTATCGTAAAGCTGGTGAGTAATCCGAAGTTCGCCGCCATGATGCAGGAAAAGATCAACAGGAAAGTGGATACTGCTGCTATTGACCAGGAGATTGCAAATTATGAGAAACAGCTTCGCCAGCATTATTCTGTCAAGGCAAAGCTGGCGGAGGAAATTGATTCTCTTGATCCAGATGACCGGCACTATGTACGGCGTAAGGCAGACTTGGATGAGCGCCTTTACAAGATGTATGATAAGATCGAAGATACCGAATCTCTGTTGATTGCGGTCAGAGCCAAAAAGCAGGCTGTTGAAGCTGAGAAACTGACCGGAGACAATATCTATAAAGTGTTGATTTACTTTGATAAGTTGTATGATGCCATGAATGGGCAGGAACAGCGGCAAATTCTGGAGGCGTTGATTTCCGAAATATCAATTTATGAAGAGCGGCGGCCAAACGGTCAGTGGCTGAAATCTATCAAGTTCAGGCTGCCTATCATAGAGGAAGATATGAGCTTGAGTTTGGATAATGATACACAAGCTGAGGTGGTAATAATGATGCGGAATTGTGGTTTAGAAAGGAATAGAGAGGGTTAATAACAAGATGTAGTGTCTTTTGGTGAAAAGTGGTCTTGAAATATCAAGGTAGTGGCTGTACTTTGACCATCGAAAATAGTTGTTTCATTGATATCATCTGGATGATAGTTATGTTAAATAAGAATACCAATCCCCCAGCTATGCTGAGGAAAATTGTTTAAGTGGAAACGAGGAGGATATCAATACCCCCCTATGCTAAAATGAGAATGGTGTCGCATGCCAAAATCAAGCATAGGAGGAGGCCGGAATGAACAATAAAAGTTTATTAAATAGTCGCTGGATATACTAATACTATATAGTGTTATTCCAGAATATCGGTTGATAACGTTGTTTGCTCAAGTAAGGAATGATGTATGAGAGATAATCTCGACATCATGTAAGTGCAAAAATGTAGAGATTGATGCGGGTGCAGTATGTATCGATTATGTACATTTAAGTGTGATAATTCCAACTAAGCTAAGCATATCAAGTTTTATGGGCTACTTAAAGGGAAAAGTACGCTAATGATAGACGATAGGCTTCCGGAATTACAAAGTAAGTGGAATAAAGCATTCTGGACAAGGGGGCATTGTGTGGAAACAATCGGTAATATGACAGATGAAGCAGTATAAAGGTATATAAAAAAGCAAGTGGAAGAGTTATGTAAGGAAGACCTGAGAAGTACTGCTTCTTAACAGACCAGTAAAATGCTTGCGATGTCGTCCTCCTGGGGAGCAGTAACAAAGCCCTTTTCTGGGCTAATTACAAACCACCAGTTGAACTGGTAGTTGCTGATATTGAAGAGTTTCGATTAGGGAGATAGATTTCTTATGTTAAATTATTCTAATCTAAATGATGTCGAATTTGAAGATTTATGTCAGGACATCATGTCAAAGAAATTGGATAGGAGTCTACGGCGTTATGCAGCAGGCAGAGATGGTGGAATTGATCTTTCAGATACGGCGGTCAGCCCCGATATAATTGTTCAAGTGAAATATTATCAGAAAACGGATGCAGCTGGTCTGATTGCTTCATTGAAGAAGGAAATAGAAAAAGTTGAAGCGTTGAAGCCTAAACAGTATTATATTTGTTGTTCAAAAGAATTATCTCCAACTAGGATTAAGGAAATTTATAGGATGTTTTCGGCATATATGGATTCGGATAAGAATATTATTACGCTGATTGAAATAGATAATTTTTTATCGATGTGTGAAAATGCTGAAATATTGCAAAGGCACTATAAGCTTTGGATTTCTTCATCTAATATTTTACAGGATATTTACAGCAATGACATTTTTATAGATTGTGAGTCTTTGCTGTCATCGATTGAAAAAGTTGAAAAATTTTTTGTAGAAACTACGGCCTACAGCCAAGCATTGAAATGTTTGGCGGCTCACAAGACGCTGTTCCTTACAGGTGATCCGGGAGTGGGTAAAACTATCACTTCCAAAATGCTAATATTATATTTTGCGGCTAAAGGTTATAGGGTACGATATACAACGGATGTGACTGATTTGGCTGCCTTAAAACGAGCGATATCTAAAGATCGGAATACTAAGGAAGTTATATTACTGGATGACTGTTTAGGACAAGCTTATTTTGAAATGAAAACATCTCAGGGGACGGAGTTGTTGTCACTAATTCGATTTGTTAATGCTTCAAAGAGCAAACTATTAATATTGAATTCAAGAGTAACAATTTATCAGGAAGCCTGTCTTAAAACTCCGGAACTTGTAAAAAGCTTTGAAAATAAAGAGTTTAAAATACAAATATTGAATATGGATGTAATGCCTGATTTGGAAAAAGCCAGAATTCTGTATAATCATATGTATTTTAGCACAGAAGATGAGGACTATTTTTATGCGATTAAAGAAAATCGTAATTATATGAATATCATAAACCATGATAATTATAATCCTCGAATCATTCAGTTTATATCGGATCCAAATAGATACAAAGGTATTACGGCAGCAAATTATTATGAATTTATTCTTAACTGTCTGGATAATCCCCATATGGTTTGGGATAATGAGTATGAAGAACGTTTGCAGGTAACTGACAGGAGCTTATTGATAACGTTATTTTCACTTTCGAATACAGAAGTTTCATATGAGTTGGTGAAAAAATGTTTCATGAAACGAATTCAAAGGGCGCCAGGGATAGATACTACCATCAATCAATTTGAACGTTCATTGAAAAGACTTCAAGATTCATTTATCTGGATAATAGATCAAAGTGGTAGTAAAAAACTTTCTATGGTTAATCCATCGGTTAATGATTATTTAAGATCAAAACTTAAGGATAATCCTCTGGAATTGGAAATAATGCTTGAATCAGCCCTTGTAATATCACAGTATAAGAGATTACTGCCTGACGAGGAAGCAGAAAAAAGAATCATTTCACAATTTGAGACGGGGGGTATAAATAAATTCTATTTTGAGAATGAAGCACAAAAATGTGGAATCATTACATCATATGTTGCTTCGAATTGCATATTGAATCTAACCTATAAAAAAGATATTTATTTGTATTTAAAACACTTTGATGATATTGCTGATTTTGATAAAACAATTATCCATGCAGCAGATATACTAGTAAAGCTGTTCGGTGAAACGCTTTTTCATTTTTATGAGATTGATACGTTCTTGAAGGATTTTGAGACTTTCAAAGAGATCATTTTAAAATTAGAATTGATAGATCTGGTGAACGTTTTAGGGGCATGCTATGAATACTTTGAAGAGGAATTCGAATTTATAGAGATGTGTGAAGAGGTAGTTCAGAAGGCGGTCGATAACTATTGCGAGTCAATAGAGGCTTTATCATATGATTCAGAAATCGGTGACATTGTAAGTAACTATACGCAGGCGGATGAATATGGATATGAAATTGATAAGGACCGAATATTTAGCATAGTAGAGAGCAAAATTACAAGTATTGTAGAAGACCAGATATATGATATTGTGGGTAATCTACCGGGAGATTTAAGCGGAGGCGGGTATTTAGTAGACGATTTTAATATATATATAGAAGGTATAGAAGAGATGATTGATTTCTTTTTGGATGAAGATTATGATGATGAGGGCTATAATAGCGGTGAATCTAACTCAAATGGAGATATCGATCTGATATTTAATCGTTAATAGAGAGTCAAAAGCTATAAAATTTTTTGGCTAAAGGTGAAGCCTCAATCTACGGAGTATCTGTACATGTCCCTTCAGGGAAGCACCATTTAAAAGCCTGGTAACACGATGAGGTGTTACTATCCATCCACAAATATGTATTGGAAAAATCGTTAAAGCTGATGTTAGTGTTGCTAAAAACTATCTGCGCGAAACGGAAATGTTCGGCAAAACGACTTGACGAATTCATGGAGTTTAATGGCAATGAACTGCTTCCGGACAGGGATTTAAGTATCTTAGTTATATAGCACAAGTTAAAAAAATATAGATTGATAGAACGAATCAATTGAGCGTGTCTGACGAATATTTAAGATAATTTAGAGAAACAAAATGATTTCAAAAAGTAAAGGTGTTGCTTATGGCTAATATCGAAAGTATTAAACAAAGAATTCTGCAATTGGATGCAGGGTCATTTCAAAATCTTTGTTATTCTCATTTATATAAAATTGGCTATCCTAATATAGTATCTCTTGGTTGAGAAGTAGATAATGATATTATTGATTAGATAAATACAAATGAATATATAATATAAAATTTTGATGAGGAAATTTAGATATGGAGAACAAGAATAGAGAGATTACAATACACAGCTCAGCCGCAGAGTATTTAACATATGTGGCATCTACGGGTAGTAACTCAGATAGTTTCGAGATGCGCTATGAGGACGAGAACATTTGGCTGACACAGAAAATGATGGCAACCTTATATGATGTTTCT
>ERZ791871.1847-NODE-1847-length-16609-cov-2.585719_pt1 | contig 16609 bp, 8 predicted proteins | sample MGYA00510280_ERZ791871 | MGnify/ENA primary metagenome ERZ791871 (study PRJEB30046, sample SAMN00792111) | human gut metagenome | study: EMG produced TPA metagenomics assembly of the A metagenome-wide association study of gut microbiota in type 2...
GCCTTCTGGCTGAACAGGTTGATGTAGGCGACGGTGCCGTCGTCCAGACGGACGGGCACGACGCAGGGGCAGACACTGGGGCCGAACTTGATCTTCATCTGCTCCAGGATCTTAAAGTAGTCGGCGTTTTCCAAATCAGCCTTGGTGACAAAGATCATCCGCGCCTTGTTGTTTTTCAGCGCCAGCTGGTACGCCTTCTCGGCACCGACGGTCACGCCGGAACGCCCGGACACACAAATCAGCACGCTCTCGGCGGCCATGATGCCCTCGGCAGCGCCGGTCTCAAAATCAAACAGACCCGGTGCGTCGATCAGGTTGTACTTGATGCCCTCGTACTCGACGGGGACAACGCTCGAGTTGAGCGATGCCTTGCGGCGGATCTCCTCGGGGTCAAAGTCGCTGGCGGTGGTGCCGTCCTCGACACGGCCCATACGCTCGGAAGCGCCGCTCATGTACAGCAGTGCCTCGGTCAGCGTCGTTTTGCCGCAGCCGGCGTGGCCGGCCACCAGAATGTTGCGGATGTCTTTGCTTGCGTAGCCCATGGATCGTCAAACCTCTTTTCGCGCCGGGGCTGCTTCCGGCAGCCCTGCGGCGTAGAATTTCATTGCGGCGCAGTGATTTTTGAACACTCCCGCCTGTTTGATACTACTTTACCACATTGTTGTGGAAATTTAAACAGTTTTTTCGGATTTTTTGTAAAAATTTTTAGGCAAAAGATTGTGGAAAGTGTAAAAAACAGACCCTTGCCTCCCTCTGCGAGGGAGGTGGCCCCGCAGGGCCGGAGGGAGAGAACCTTTCCATAGCCCGAAATATGTCGGATTATCGCAAGGTTCTCTCCCCCACCGCCTGCGGGCGGAGCCCCCTCGCAGAGGGGGCCAGGGTAATGAAAAAGCCGCACAGCTTTCACTGTACGGCTTAACGGCTCACTTATTTTTCCTTCTTCGCCGTCTTTTTGCGGCGGCGGGCGCGCCCGCTGTTGGCCTTGGCCTCGGGAACATAGAGGCTATAGCTCAACAGGTAGCGGCCATGGGCAGGGATGCGGTAGAACGCGGCCTTGATGCGCTCCAGCGGACTGGTGCCGCTCTCGGCGGTGCTGCCGCTCAGCATAACAACATACTGCATATCGGTGTAGCGGGCGCCCACATCGCACTGGCGCAGATTCGTGCGGATCAGATCGCCCAGCTGCTCCACCATCAGAGCGGTCTCGGCAGCATCGGTGTTCTGGCTGGGAGCCACGGTCAGGATCGCCAGGAATACCTGCAGACCGTAGCGGACCTGCACGCCGCGCTGTACGCGGTAAATTTCCTTGAACGTCTCAAAGTCGCAGATACAGGCCCCCGTGTTCTCGGTATCCGGCAGGGCAGAGATCAGCTTGGAGACCTCGCTCTCCATATTGCGGTCTGCCTGGCGCATCTGGCGGTAGGCAGAGCCTGCGCGGCCCGGCTCAATGGCATGATGCAGGCAGCCCATGGCGCTGCCGCGGCGTGCCAGATCCTCCGCCTCCTCGTGGCGGCCCAGCGTCTCCAGCGCGACGATCTTTTCCAGATAAAGGCGCTCCTCGTAGGGGTCCAGCTCCAGCGCACGGGTACACAGCGTAACGATGCGGGTGCTCTCGCCCCATTTTTTGCAGAGCTCCAGCAGGTTTAAAATGGCTGTGCGGTACTGCCCATGCAGACGCACGCTGACGCTTTCGACCCACGGCTCGGACGCAGACTGCGGCAGCAGCCGCCCGTCATACAGGTTGACGATCTGTTCATAAATGCGGCTGCGCTTCTCGGCGTCGCTCTCCTTGCGGGCCAGCTCCGACAGGTCGTTGACCTCAAACACATCCACGCTGCAGTCCAGATGGGGGTTCCACTGGTAGTAGCCGCGGCTGGTCACGATGCAGCCCTTCATCTCATCCAGACCCTCCGCGTCGATCATAAGGCGGAAGCGATGCAAGATGGCGCGCAGGGCCATGTCCGGGTTGGTGGACCGTTCCCCTGCCCACAGGGTATCGGTCAGTACCTTGTGGGAGACGCGCTCCCCGCGCCGCAAAACGAGATACTGCACCAGCGCCGTTGCCTTGCGGGACTGCGCCAGCTGTGCCAGCACGGGCTTGCCGTTCACACGGATCTCAAAGCCGCCCAGCATTTTGATTTCAATTGTTGCCATCCTAGTCATCCTCTCTGCTCTGATGCCCATGACGTTCCTGCATTTTTGTCCGGCACACAGGTATTCATGTTTTAAAGTATAACAAGTCCATTTGAATTTGTCCAGTACATCCGCCGGGATTGTAATATACTTTTCAAAAATCGTCCCGGAGGGCACCGCTCACGACTCCGACGATGCCTTGCCGTCCCAGGTGCCGGGTTCATACAGGATGACCGGCTCACCGGGCAACTGCACAATGGCTTTTTGGGTGCACAGCGGCACGATCTTGTTGTCGGCGTCCCGCTTGGCCACAGTCAGCACCACCGTCATAGCCGTAATGCGCGGGGTCTTGGTTTCGTCGCCGTCCTGCGTCCAGCTGCGGGCGTAGAAATGCAGTTCGCTGATGAACAGCCCCATATAGGCATCCCGGGGATAGGCCGTTGTGTAGCCGTAGGCAACGTAGGGCAGTTTGACCGTCGTCACGGTACTTTCCTCGGCCTTGTCCTTTTTTGTGTGCTGCGGGTTGCCGTAGTGCCCGGCGTCATTCAGTTCATCGCGGTAAAAGCGCATGTGCAGGTAGCCGTTCAGCGCATTGGCCTGTTCCGCTGTCAGCAGCGCTGTGCCGTCTGTCTTTGTCAGCGGCGGCACACAGTCCTTGTCGATCAGCTCAATGTGGTTGGGGTAGACGCTGAATTCCAATGCCGTGCCCTTGCTGTAGTCGTTACCCTTGGACGCAAAAACCTTATCCAGATTGTCCGATTCTGTCGCGCCATCGGTGAAGCGGATATAGCCGTTCGCCTCGAGCACCTCGCCGCGGATCGTCTCAATGAGCGCATCGGCCAGATTTTGCGCGCGCGTCTGCTGCTGGATGTCCATGTACGCCTGTGCGCTGGGCTGTATCAGCGTGACCGCCGCCAGCGTAAAGATCGCCAGCAGCACCATACAGACGATCAGCTCCACCAGCGTTGTGCCGTTCTGGTTTTTCAAACGCTGCTTCATGGGTTGGTCGTCCCTTCTGCCGTGCTCTTGCTGTAGCGGTAAAACTTGTGCTGTTCCGTCGTTTTTTGGCCGTTTTCCGTAACTTCCGCGCTTGTCTCCACGCTGTCCAGCTTGACGCCGTTCACCGTAAATTCACCGTAATCGCCAAAGGAGAACGCCAGCCCATCCTGTTCCTTCTCCCATTTGGGGGCCGCGTTATTGGCCGGGTACAGCCCGGCGCAGAAGGCATAGGCTGTCTCCCGCAGCGTTTCGGCCTTTTGGGACATGGCGCGGGCGTACCGCAGCGAAACGACGAACATCGACGTAAAAATCATCAGCAGCAGGAACGACACAAGCACTTCCACAATGGTCTCGCCGCGCTGACTTTGTAAAGTATGTTTCATAGCGGGTCACTCCTGTGTTGTGCCGGTGCTCTGTTTGGCACCGCGGGTGTAGGTGATGGAATCGGGCTGCTGGCTGGTGTCACAGTGGAACGTCAGGCGGTTGCTTGTGATATTATCGTCTTTGATTTCCAATTCATCTTTACCGGCGGCAACAAATGTCAGGTCACCCTTACGGTAATACTTCGTTGTTCCGCCATTTACCGTGTAGTACACCTTGCTTGTTGACTTGTCGTTGCTGCTGTACTTTACCGTGCGGTCATAGGTCCGCGTAAAGGCAAAGCTCTCGCCGTTTTTCGTGACTGTCACCGTAATGTCCAGCTGTAAATCGACGATTGCCATGCCTCCACGGCCTTCGCCGCCCTCCCAAGGCGTAATCTCACTAAGCAATGCGCTGGCCGTGTCACTATTCGCCGTTTGGTTCAGCTTGTCGGCACCGTCGCCCGGGCGGCGGCGCAGTGTTACCGTGATGGCCTCGGCCCCGCCATCAGGCTGGCTGCCTTTCGGTTTCCAGGCGAACTCCTTGGGCTGGGATTCCAAATCATAGATGTCCTTGCCGTAGCTTTGGGAGAACATGAACTGCTCATTGACGAACTTGGCAAAGCTGCTGTCCTTCTTGTTCAGCTCCCCTTCCAGCACGTCGGAAAAGCTGGTTGCCAGCTGGTAGGCTTCCTGTTCCAGCAGCTGGCGGTTGGCATTGGCCGTCAGCACGGAGGCCGCATAGGCCAGCGCTGCCGACAGCGCCACAAACAGCGCACCGATGCAGAGGACCAAAATCATCGAAAGTCCCTGCTCCCCGCGCAGAATGCTGCGTGCCCTGCGGTGCATAATGCCACCTTCTTTCCTGAAATAAAATTACGATGCGTCGCTTGTTTCCGTCTGTTTCGGGGGCGCGGTTTCCGCCGCGTCCGTCTCATCCGGGGCAGCGGCGGTCTCCGGGGTTGTCACGGGCAGTGCCGCACGGGCCCGCATCAGGACCGGGGGCACGCTTGCGGGGGCGCTTTCCGCCGCCGTGCTTTCTGCAGTCTCGACGGGCGCGACGTTCTCCGCGGAATCCATACTCTGGGCATCCTCCGTCGCATCGGCGGTGTTCGTCTCGTTGACGGTGACCTTGACCGAATCGGACGCAACGGTCTTACCGTTGTCATCCGAGTGCGCCAGCGTCTGCAGCGTCACACTTGCGGTGAACTTTTGCAGAGCGAGCGAGTCGTCCTGCACCTTTTCCTGCAGCTCGGGCAGGGTGATGCGGTAAACAGGCTCGGCACCGTCCTCCTGCACCAGTTCCAGCATGGGAACCGTCTGTGCCTTGTAGTACAGCGTACCGCCGTCCTTTTCCACCGTGCCGGTGACGTTATAGGGTTGCGATTTCCATGTCACGTTGCCGTTCTCGTCGGTCACAGGCTCAACGCTCAGGTCGTACCAGATGCGGGTCTCGCCGGTCTCCTTGTCCACAACGTCGGTCTGCTTGTCAAGCGGCGTCGTTATGTCGTTATAGGTCTTGGTAACGGTTTTGATTTCCCCGCGCGGGTGAATCGTGCCGTCTTCGTCCGTCTTGTCCCTGTCGTAGGTCGTCACCGTAATGATGTAGGGCTTTTTGTCCTTGTCCAGCGGCGTGACCGTAAAGCTGTAGCTGTCGGTCAGGTTGCGCACCGTGCCGTCGGCCTGGGTGTACTTGTTCACCGCGGTCCACTCCACCGTAAAGCGGCGCAGCTCCAGCGGGGCCGTACCGCGATTGCTCTTAAACTCGGGGTCGTTGTACAGGTTGACCTCCTGCGTGTAAACGGCATTGCCAAGCGCGCGTTCCGGTTCGGCAGCGTCCACGGGGGCGTCCAGCGTGATGGCCGGCAGCTGCGCCTTTGCGGCATCCTGCAGGATGTAGAACCAGTTCGACGCTGTCGTGCCGTCGGTGGGCATAACGCGCACCGCGGGCAGCAGGTATTGTTTTGCATGGTCGGGCGTCAGCGTAAAGCCGTTGCCGTCGGGCACAAAGGTATAGCTGGCGGTTTTGTCGTTGACGCTGGCGCTCCCGCCCACCGTGCGGCTGTCTTTCGGGATGACCAGCTCGGCGTCGCCGCTGTTCAGCATCTCGTCCAGTTTTTTGGTCAACTCCTGCTGGGCCTCGTACTTGGCCTGCCCGGTGAGGGTATTCTGCCAAGCCTTGGCCAGATCGGCAATTGTATTGTAATTGTCCTTGTTGCTGAAGATATAGCCGGTAAAGTAGACATTGCCCTGTGCGGCTGCGTCCAGCGTCATGTTGAGCTTGAGGTCGTTCAGGAACGTCTCCTGATTCGGGCTGTCGGGCGCAAAGCTGCTGGCCGTAACCGTGGGTGCAGCGGCGCGGCGGACGATGGTCTCGGGCTGGCTCAACGCGCCGTCCGGGCCGTCAAAGCAGCTGTCGTCCTTGCGGCGGGCAATGACGCGGAAGCGCATCGCGACGCCCTGATACTGCTCCATATCCAGCGTCAGGCTGCCGACATTGCCCGTGGTGGGCAGCGTCAGCACAGTATTGCCGTTGGCATCGACGACGCACAGGTCATAGTGGTCAATGCGCGCGTTGTCGGACGGCGACCAGCTGACCGTGTAGAGCAGGGCATCCGCGTTGTCGGTCTCGCCGTTGACGCGGGTGATGGAGCTCGGCGCGCTGATGCCGGGCAGGCGCTGCTTAACGCTGTAATCCGCCACAGCGGACGCGCCGATTTCGGTGGTGCCGGCTGCCGCCACACGGGTGACCTCGAGCCGGACCTTGTCATAGCGCCAGCTGTCGCTGCCGTTGGCCAGCATGGTATCCACGTTGACAGGCAGGGTAAAGCTGCTGCCATTTTGTGTCGGCGTCAGGGTGTCCTTCAGCGCAATTTGCTCCTGACCGGTCACATTGCCGTTCTCGTCCGTCAACAGGCCGTAGAGCTTGATGCTGTAGGTCGGCGTTTTCGTGCCTATGTCCTCTTGCGTCCAGTTGAACGTATAGGTCAACTCGTTGGTTGCCTTGTCAACTGTTCCTTCGGTGGTTTCGGCCAGCGTCGGGGCTTTCAGGACATTCAGGTTCAGCTGCTTGAAGATGATCTGCGGGGTCGTCTGTGTGGCCTGTTTAGCCCATTCCGGGTCATCGGTGCGGCTCACGTCGGAGAAGCAGAGCGGCGTCAGATGGGCATAGGTATAGCTGTGCTCGCCCGTGCGGACGATCTCATAGCCGTTCTTCCACCAGATTTCTTTGTTGGTGTCGTTTGCATGGCTGGCGATGGCTGCGGACACTTCGTCCGCCGTGGCATCCCAGCGATACTTCATATCGCCCTTGCCGCTGGTGACGGGCACCGCGACAACGAGGAAGTCGGTGTAGTTCGTCATGGCATCCGACGGCAGGCTGTTCAGGTTGAAGGTGACGGGAGACCCTGTCACAATGCCCTCCCGCGCGGCCAGCGTGATGTACTGGCCGTTCAAAGATACGCCGTTGACTTCGTCATTGCCCAGATATTTTGCCAGCAGCATGACGCGGTAGGTCGGGCTGCCGTGCTCGCTGCCGTTCTTGACCGTCGGGGTAAAGCTGAACTTCACGGTTGCTTCAAAGCTTTCCGCTGTCTGGCCGGTGTAGGTCACATACTCCGTGTCGCCGTCCTGTTTCAGCGTGCCCAGCGGCAGACCGTCCTCGTCCTGGCCTTTATCGTTGTTGTGGTCACGCCACTGGGACGGGAGATAGGTCTCTGACTTGTACTGGGCCGAGCGCAGATACTTTGTACTGTTGTCCGGGGTTGCCAGCGCCGTAAGCGTCAAAGTGCGTTCCAAATTTCTGGCCAGACGGATGTACTGCTTGCCATTCTGTCTGCTGAAATAATAAGTATACCTTCCATCGGTCAGCTTAACGGTCCATGCCTCGTCTGTCGGGTATTCGGTGTAGTTTTTCAGCACCGCGACAACCTCATACTTGAATTCTCTCCCTTTTTCATCCGGCGTCTGGCACTGATTCCAGTCAAAGCCGCCGTTCTTGCGTTTGACCAGCCGGAACTCAATCTCCGGTGTCGGCAGGGCGTGCATAAAGGTCTGCACGCCGCTGGTATTGAAGTTGTCAGCCTGATTTGGGTCGTCGTTGGTGTTGTAGGGCGTTACACGCACGACGAAGTTACCCGTCCACGCTTTATCAGCCACAAAGGTATAGCTGCGCTGGTAGACGTCCGCGGTCAGGTAGGCGACCCCGGTGATGTTGCCTACGGCATCGCAGGGCAAAATCTCCACACGGTAATAGGAGGCAGGGCTGGCGTCCGTATCGGTAGGCGCTTTCCACGTAACCTCGTAGCGGCCATAGACGTTGTTGTCCGCGTCCTGCACCTGGCTGGCCTTGACTTGGATTTCTCCCGGCTGGGCGGGCTTGGTGCTGTCCAGCACGTACTTATAGTAGTTCTGGATGACCTCGTCGGTGATGTCGGTAATATCAACGTCTTTTGTGACCTTACTGTTCGCGGCTTCGCCGAATTGCAGCATCACAGTCGCTCTCTGGTTGCCGGGATTGGTATCATTGCCCGCGCCGGTGTCATCGAAAATGTAGGCTTTGTTACCGTCGGTCTTGATATAGGCAGAGTTTCGTTCGGCAGGCCAGCCCGCAGATGTAAGACCGCTAATCCACCACAGACTGTACGCTGCGCCGTTCCCATCCTTTGCCAAAGTGGGCAGGAACGCAATATAAGGATCTGTCTGACTATCGACGTTATAGCCTATGTACAGACGGTGTGCTTTTACTTTTTCCGAGGACGGGTCCCACTCTGTCTCTTTGTAGGCCGGTTCATAGTTAGGATTATTCCAGTTACGTGTTTTTTTGTCTGGTTTTGTCGTGGTCAGTTGGCGGGAATCTTTCTTAAAGAAGCTCTTGCCTTTATCGCCGGAATCTTCAATATAATAGTTGCCGTGGCCGGTGACATTCTCGTAACTCTGGCGCAAATAGGCAATCGGGAACCAACCTGTACCAACCGTCGCAAAGCAGTTTGTGACATTGGTTGCCTCTTGCGACCCAGAGCCATTACCGCGGCTGCCGACAATTCCGATTTTTCTGCCACACGTAAAGTCTGTATTAAGGTTTCGGCAGCGGTCAATATTTACCGTAACGTTGTCAATTTTTCCTCCATTCCACGGGCCGATCCATGCCAGAATGCCGACTGCCTGCGATTCTGCCTTGATTGCACCGCTATTGACGCAGTCGATGATGTTCAGCGTCATAATATCGGTGACCTTCTTCATCTCGATTTTACCGATAATGCCCGCGCAGTCATTCGCGCCGTTTCGTTCATACCAAATCTGACCGTAGTTACGGCAGGAAAGCACATTTGTGGTGCCGCCGGAAATAGGCTGGTCAATAAAGCCGACAACACCGCCGACTGCACCGTAACCGCCTAATTGCTGGTCATGGTCGTTCGTGTTTGTTGTCATTTTGCCAAAATTGAAGCATTTCTGCACGGTTCCGCCGTAGTCCAGCCAATAGGCGATCACGCCGCCCACATTGGCCGAGCGGCTGTTGAACACACTGCCGCAGTTGACTACCTTGCTGACAGACCAGCGGTCATCGCTGCGGTTCTGCTGCTGGCCAATGACACCGCCCACATGGACAACAACACGATTTTTGCTCTTGAAAATGTTTTCATCGTCTGTATCATTCTTGTTATTCACGCGCGTAAACCGGCGCACGGCGGCACAGTTTACCACAGTGTCCAGCACGCTTTTGCCTGTGACGTTGGATTCGTTCTGGCCGACAATACCGCCGACGGTGGATGCCGTTGTCGCATTGTCAGAATAGACAAACCACTGGCCGGTGGCGGAAGTGTCGATTGTACCGCGGAGAGAGTTAAAGCCTGCCAGACCGCCCAGATAACCGGCGGCACGGACTGTCTCGCTGTTGTTGCTGCCGCGCAGGGCGACAAGCAGATCATTGGCGGCAAGACCGCTTTGGCTGTAGACGTTCCCATAGCCTTGTACAGACACAGTGTCAACGCCCTTGAGGCCCGCGTAGGTCTTGCCTGTGGTCAGCTCTGCCGCCATGCTGTTGATGCCGGCATTGGCATCTGCCGCACCCAGCCATTTTTCAACCTGTGCAACAAGGGCGAGTTTTGTTGTGTCGTCGCTGACCAGCGCTTTTTTGCTGCCGCTGCCCTTGATAGTGCCGTTGTTGGAGCCCGCGACGCCGCCCACAAAGCCGTAACGCGCCGTGATGATGCTGCCCGCGCCGCTGATGCTGCTCTCGGTGGCGACATAGCTGTTGGTGATTTCGGCATTGTTGCGGCCCGCAATGCCGCCCACATGGCTGGCACTGGCGAGCTTTTCGTCTGCGGTCTGGGTCGTGGTGATGTTGCTGATACCGCTGACCTGCAGTTTGATGTATTTGACCTCACAGCCGGTGATCGTGCTGTTGTTCAGACCGGCAATGCCGCCCACCGTGCTGCCGGTGCTGCGTGCACCGACGGAGACAAGGCCGTCCGCGCCTGCCTCGCCGCCCATCGTGCCGGAATAGGTACACTGATCCAGGGTACCGTCGTTCTGGCCTGCGACGCCGCCCAAATTTGTATATTTATCAAGATTTTGTGTAAGGTCCAGCAGAACGTCGGTGCTGCTGACCGTGCCGTACTTCGTGGTGCGGCCCACCGCGCCGCCCAGCGTGACGGTGTTGGTGCCCGCGCGCAGACCGTCGTTCAGCGACAGCGCGCCGTTTTCGACCTGACAGCCGGTGACGGTGCCCTCGTTCATGCCCGCAAGGCCGCCGATGGTGACCGCCGGGGTGCTGAACCGCACGTTGGCGTTTGCCGCCAGCTTCACATTGCGGATGGTCGCGCCCGCGCGGTTGTACGCCGCAACAGCGCCGATGCTCTCCGACGTGCCGGTGATCGTGCAGCCGCTTACGCTGCTGCTGCTTTCCAGCCCGGTCTCCTGACCGATGGTGCCGAAGTTCGTGGCCGTGACGCCGCCCGCCGTGCCGTTGGCCGCGGTGACGGCGGCGCGGACCTGCACATTCTCAATCAGCGCGTCTTTATTATTATTGCCCGCGATGCCGCCCGCCTCGCCGTTGGTGGCGTAGATCGGATTCTGGGCATGGACGCAGGCGCTGATTTTGCCGCCCTCGTAGTTCTCGCCCGCAATACCGCCCGCATATTTTGTGCTGGCGCGCACCGAGGCGTAGTTCTCCACACGGGTGATTTCGGCACGGTTCGTACCGGCCACGCCGCCCGCATAGTTGGCGGCAGTGACGCTGCCCAGGACCGCGCCGTTGGCGTTTTCATTGCCGTAAATGCTGCCCTTATCCGTATTGATACCGGCCACGCCGCCCGCATAGTCGGTGGCGGTGACACTGCTTTGCAGCTGGCCGGACAGCGAGATATTGCCGACGTTGGCACCGGCCACGCCGCCCGCATACCGGTTGGCCTCCACCGTGCCAGTGCTGCTGTTGTCCCCCGTGCAGATGATGAGGCCCTTGCTTGCCGCAGCGTCACCGCCCAGGTTGACGCCCGCAATGCCGCCGACACAGCTGTCGCCGCGCACGGCGCAGTCTTTAGCCGGGTAGGCAGACTGAATAAGACCGCCGTTGACGCCCGCAACGCCGCCCAGATAGGTATACCCGGCTTCACGGTTGCCGAGGGACGCCGCCATGTTGCCGCCGGTGATCGTGCCCTCGTTCCAGCCCGCAAAGCCGCCCGCGGCGCACTTGTGAGCCACTGTGCCGTAGTTTGTGCAGTTTTCCAGCGTTGTGTTGGGTGTGGCATAGCCGATGATACCGCCCGCCAGTGCGCCGTGCACGGGGCCAAAGTCATAGCGGTCACCGGCCAGTTCGCTCAACAAAACGCCGCCTTTAAACGCGCCGTTGGACGGGTTCAGGCCGCCGACGGACAGGGCGTTCTGCTTTGCGCCGTTGGTTGCCTTTTGAATCGTCAGCTTCGTTTTAGCGTCGTTTGCGCCGACGATGCCGCCGACGTAGATGTCAGCCTGCAGGTTGAGCTTGTTCCAGAAACCGGTCAGGATGATTGGGGTATCCGTTTTCGTTTCCGCGTCGGTGCTGTCGGTCAGCACGCCGGTGCTCTTGTCAATCTTCGGCAGCAGCGCCGCCAGCGTGACGCCCGCGCGCTTGACCGCCAGCAGACGGTTGTAGCCGATGATGCCGCCCGCGACGGCGTCGGCCTCGACGCGACCCGAGGCCACATCTGTGTTAAACGCGCCGCCCTTCACGGTGAAGCCGCCCACCGGCAGGTTGGCGCCGATGACGCCGCCGCCAAGCTGCTGACCTGCCACGCGGCTGACCGCCACAGTGGCGGAGGGCAGCATGGAGGCGCAGTTCAGGCCGATCATGCCGCCGACAGCCTTGCCCGCCGCCACGATCTGGCCGCTGATGGTCAGGTTCTTGGTGGAGGAGATCGTCGCATTTTCATCGTTATAACCGGCCACGCCGCCCACGTAGTTGTTGCCGTACAGAATGGCACCCAGCGTCGGGGTGCCGTTCCTATCCCACGTCACAACGCCTTTTTTACCGTTGCAGCCCGCGATGCCGCCGACGTAGTCGGCGCAGCCGTTCAGCTCCTTTAACAGGTTGATGCGGCGGGTGTCGGTGGCGTTGTCGCCGGACATACGGTTGGCGCAGTTCTGCACGGTGGCTTTGGCAGTCTTGTCTTCACTGCCGCCCCAGTCGGCATCATTGACGCCGACGATGCCGCCGACGTAGGCCGCGTTCTTTCCAAAGGCCGCGACCAGACCCGTATTGGTCATGCCGCTGATTTGGCTGTTGCCGCCGTTGACCGACACGATGCCGCCGACGTAGCGGCTGCCAAAGACGTCACTGCTGTTCGTATCGTTCTTTTGTATGTGTACGCCGCTGCCGGTAAAGCCACCGGCCAGACCGCCCACAAACCGGCTGCCGAGCACGTAGCCCTTGCCAGTCTTGCAGTCCTCCAGCGTAATATCCTTGCCGTAGCCGACAAGGCCGCCGACGAAATCGCCCTTGAGGGGGCTGGCGTCGGTCAACGCGCCGGTTTTGTCGAAGCCCGCCTTGACCTGCTCCTTGAACTGGGTCTCGGTCAGGTCGCTGCGGGTCACGCTTTCGCAGCCTTGCAGGGTCACGCCCCTGCCGTAGCCCGCAATGCCGCCGAAGAACTGCCCCAGCACCAGGCTGCGCGCATCGCCCGCGGTATCGCCCTTATAGTTGGCGCCCGCGCTGACCGTGCCGTTGTTCCTCAGGCCCGTCAGGCTCGGCGTGCTGGTATTTGCGCCTGTCGTAAACAGGTTGCCGACGATGCCGCCCGTAAAGCCGTTGCCGGTCACAAAGCCGTTGTTGACGATGTTCGTTTTACTGTCTGTTTTCATCTGGGCCGCGTCCACCGTGCCGAACACGCCGCCCACGCCGACGCTGCGCCAGAGGGAGTTCTCGTCACCCGGCCCGGCTGCCGCGGCAGCGTAGCGGGCCTTCTCGGCCTTCTGGTCTGCCGCTGTGTTTGTAACGGTTTGCGTGCCCTTGTCCACAAGCAGACCCGCCACCGCCACCTCCGACGCGACGGTCAGGTCCTGCATGACGGAATCCGTTTCGGGTATGGCAACGCCGACGAGACCGCCAATGCCGCGCGGCTCGTCTGTATAATAGGTATAGCTTTTGCTGCCAGCGTTTGCGCTTTGCGCTGCGTTGCGGTGGTAGTGTTGTCAAACGCCAGCGCCGCGGCCACCAGCGCATTCGTCGAGGAGTTCGTGCCGCGGGTCAGTGCGCAGTTTTCCAGCGTGCCGGTGTTGACGCCGCAGAGTGCGCCGACGGCGCGAACATCGCGCCAGTTCTCGTCGTCCTTCGCCAGCGCCGTAACGAATTTGGTTGCGGTCAGCTTGAGCTGGTCTGCCTTCGGCAGCGTACCGGCGTCGACAGTCTCGGTCTTGACGTTGACCTGAATGTCCGGGTCGCGTAGTGTGATGTAAGAAATTTTGCCATTGTTCTCGCCGATAAGGCCGACATAGTGGTCGGCCAGCACGTCCTGCTTTGCCCTGCCGATTTTTGCAACGGACTTGCTGCTCAATTGCAGATTGAGGATGGGCACACGGGTCGTTTGGGTTGTAACACCCGCTGTTTTGCTCGTAAGTTCGATTTTTTCGCCCAGCTCCGGGATCGTCGGCCAGGCGACAGGGTCATTGAGGGACGGCACTTTGGCCGCAGGCCATGCGCCCGCGGCGCAGTAGACCGTGACGCCGCCGCCCGTCCAGTTCAGGCCGGTGCTGTTGCTGGCCTGGGGGGTCAGCGTGTAGATGCCCTTGTTGGTGATGTCCCAGTCGGCAGACCAGCGCAGGTTGTACAGATGGCGGAAATATTTCAGGTCAGCCGTGACCGCCGTGCCGCCCTTGGCCAGCAGGGTGTTTTCCTCGTTCGTCGTTTCCTCTTTGCTGGCTGTGTAGGTATCGCTGTAGTTCTCCCGCGGCTCGGCGCGCATGGCAATGTAGATGTCCTTCGGGTCGTTCAGCAGACGGGTGATGCTGTACAGGCTCGTGGCGGCAACCTCGTCGTTCTCACACGCACGCAGCAGCGCCGCGTCCGCCATGGCGTCCAGCGTCAGCACAAAGCTGCCCTTGTTGTAGCTTAGCGGGAAGTAGAGTTCTTTCTCGGTTTTCGTCTGTTGGCCCGCATTATCATACGTATAAATCGTGACAGGCATCTCTGTGATGACCTGCTTGTTATCATCCGCCGCACCCGCGGTGTCGCGCTTGATCGTGATGGTAAACAGCGGCTTCGTCTTGCCGGTATCCTTGGCATCGTAGGCCGTGGCCGTGTAGGAGGTGTCCAGATCGCCGAGGCTGGAGTTGCCGCTCCAGCTCAGGGTCAGCGTCTCGCCGTTCGTCAGGCGGGGATTCTTGACCTTCAGCTTCGTCTGCACCAGCTGCACAACGTTGACGCGGTCCTCGGCAGAGTAGTAGCCGACAAGGGTGTCATTGCGGCGGTGGTCATAGCTGCGGTCATAAATATTCGTAGCACCGTCCTGCTTGAAGCGGAGCTTATCGGATTTGGTATCGTAAAAGACCGAGTAGACCTGCCCGCTCTGCACGTCGATCTCGACACAGATCGAGGCATTCAGCAGCGAGGCGTCGTAGATGTAATCGCCCAGCAGCTCCTTGACCAGCGCGTTATGGTTGCCGTCCGCTGCGCCGGTCTTGTCATAGTATAGTGCCGCGATATAGGTGTTCAAGTCTTTCTGGGTGCGCCCATCGAGAGGTTTGCCGTTCGCATCAGTCAGACCCTCGGCAAAGTGCTGACCCATACTGCCGCTTTTCGTCACCTTATCGCGGAACGCATCCAGCTCCCCCGCCGTCTCCATCCGGGTCAGGGAGATCTGCGCCGTCTGGAACAGCGTGCGGGCGTTGGCCTCGTTCTTTTCGAACCGGGCCAGCCGCGTGTAGGCGATCAGCCCGCCGCCGACCAGCACCGCCAGAATGGCCGTGATAGCCAGAACGACCATCAGCTCCACCAGCGTAAAGCCTTTCTTTTTGTTTTTTATATTTTTATTGTACTGCACCATAGATGCTCCCGTCGTTTCTCCGGTGAAAGGTTACAATTAGACACAATATCAGATTATATATATTGGCATTATACTCGGAATGTGACGTTTTCGCAACAAATTCCGCGAGATTTCAGCAAATTTACACCAAATATAGTGGGTCAGCGGCAAGCTGTACACGATTTCGCCATAATTTCCGTTAGCTTTGAACAAAAAACAGAGTTTTTTTCGTGAAATTTCTTGCAAATACAGGCCCGGCACGCTATACTAAATAGCGTGTTATTATATGGTAGAGGATGTGTAACAATGCTGGCAGCACGACTGGGCGCATGGCTGCGCCATACCGGGGAACGCTGGGCCAAAGCTGCGTTTGCGGAAAAGCTCGCCGTACTGCTGGCGCTGGGCGCTGTCCTGTATACTATTGTGACCGGCGCGGCGGAGCTGCGCTATCAGGCCCGTGCGCGGGAGGCCCTGGCTCAGGTCAAGGCTGCGCGGCTGGCGGCCAGTGCCGTGTCTGCCCAGTGCTACTCCGCCGGGCAGACGTTCGCCGACCAGACAAGCGCGGACGGCTTTGCGGACGGCATCGCCGAGGAAATCCGCACGCTGGGCTCACTGCCCGGCACGGTGACGCTTTTGCAGATCGACCCGAACGGCTACACCGTGCAGCGGCTCCTGTATCAGGAGAACGGCATGTACGCCATCTATGATGCCGACGGCGGTTACCGCGTTTTCCGCGCGGAGGACCGGCTGCAATACGGCGCGGGGGTGGGCCATGCTGCTGCTTGAGCTTCTGCTGGGACTCATTCGTTTTCTGCTGGGCGCGGCGCTGTTCAGCTTTATGAACGTCGTCGCGTGGCGGCTGCCGCGGGGCATGGACCCGCTGAAGGGCCGCAGCGTATGCCCGCAGTGCGGCCACGCGCTGGGTGCGCCGGACTTAGTGCCTGTGTTCAGCTGGTTATTCTTGCGCGGGCGGTGCCGCCACTGCGGTGCGCACATTCCGGCGCGGTACCTGCTGGTGGAGCTTCTGGGCGGCGTGCTGGCGCTGGGCTGCACTTGGCGGTACGGCGCTGCCTACGCCCTGCCGGGCGGTCTGTTCGGCATGAGCTGGGCCGCGCTGCTGGCGCTGGCGGTCTGCGGGATCTTGCTGAGCGTTTCGCTCATTGATGCCGAGACGCAGACCATCCCGGACCGGCTGAATCTGGCGCTGGCGGTCTGCGGCGCGGTGAGCGTGCTGCTCTCCCCTGCCGACTGGCTGCCGCACATCATCGGTGCGCTCTGCGTCAGTGTGCCGATGTTTCTGCTCTGCCTTGTCATCGACGGCGCGTTCGGCGGCGGCGACATCAAGCTGATGGCAGCCGCCGGGCTGTTCCTGGGCTGGCAGAATACGCTGCCGGCGATGTTTTTCGGCATTGTTTTTGGCGGTATGTACGGCATATACCTGCTGGCCGCCAAAAAGGCAGGGAAGAAGGACCACTTCGCCTTCGGCCCGTTTCTGTGTGCGGGCATCGTGATCGCAATGCTGTTTGGCGGGCCCGTTTTGGAATGGTACTGCGCGTTTTTGTGATGCTCCTTGCCTCCCTCTGCGAGGGAGGTGGCCCCGCAGGGCCGGAGGGAGAGAACCTT